>Ga0214919_10000382_pt1 | contig 76048 bp, 61 predicted proteins | sample LL1503_MetaG_FD_177994 | JGI IMG/M metagenome (GOLD analysis project Ga0214919, IMG submission 177994) | Freshwater microbial communities from Lake Lanier, Atlanta, Georgia, United States - LL-1503 | ecosystem: Environmental > Aquatic > Freshwater > Lake | place: USA: Georgia | collected... | reverse complement strand
GATTATTCGGAATACATTTGTATAGCAAACGTTTTTTGTTTTCGGTTCGGCCGTATGTTTTACCATCGTCTAATATCAAAACCCCCGGAAATATTTGTCCAAGTTCTCTCAATGGGGAGTGTAATATACTTACTATACCATCGGTTATACAAATTGTGTCCGAGTCAAATAGTTTATGGGTCAACGGATGAAAATCTGGCGGCAATGCAACAATTGGGTCGGTTCTCCAATTTGAATAATCTCTATCGCAAATTGTAAGAAGGACCTTTTCACTAGCATTCGCAGTTGCAATAATAGAATCGGAATTGGATGACATTGTTATAGCTTATGATATTGGGTTATATTGATGTAATTAAATAAATATAAACTAGCTATTCAATTTTATATGTGTAATAATTTATTTTGTTTAGGTAAAACAAAATAAACATAATGCTATAAATAATATACCCTGAATACATCCAATTATATGCCTCCCAAGTTTTATAAAAGAAAGGCTACTGGTGCGAAATCGGCCACTTCTGCTACCTATTCAAAAGAGTTTGGTGGAGAACATAGCGACGCCATTTACCTGGTTATAGTGGAATCACCGTCTAAATGTGCTAAAATAGAAAGTTATTTAGGAAGTAATTACCGTTGTATTGCAAGCAAGGGGCATATTCGTGCTATAGATGGTATTAAAAATATAGACACAAAAAATGGTTATGCAATCAAGTTCTCCATTATTGATGAAAAAAAATCCCATATTACTTTTATGCGCGATTGTATTTCCGGATTTTCTAAACAAAATATTATATTAGCAACGGACGACGACCGAGAAGGCGAAGGTATTGCATGGCATATTTGCGACCTTTTCGGGCTACCAACTGAGACTACAAAGCGTATTCTGTTTCATGAAATCACAAAACCCGCATTGCTAAAAGCTATACAGAATCCTACTCTGCTAAATATGGATTTAGTAAGGGCCCAGCATGCCAGACAAGTGTTAGATATTTTGGTGGGATACAAGGTTTCGCCCTTTCTATGGAAACATATTCACAACAATAAAACCAATGGATTATCAGCAGGTCGTTGCCAAACCCCCGCACTTAGATTAGTATATGAGAACGATAGATTGGTTTCAGGTGGAGATATAGAAACAAAATACAAAACAACCGGGTGTTTTTTCGGGAAAAACATTCCGTTTCAATTAAACAAAGATTTCCTAAATACTTCCGAAATCCGCGAGTTCTTGGAACTATCCAAAACATTTAGCCATAAATTGTCTATTGCAAAATCTAAAGAAAGTATTCGGAAATCGCCTAAACCATTCAATACATCAGCCTTATTACAAACAGCAAGTAATGTTCTCCATATGTCTCCAAAGGAAACTATGCAATTATGCCAACAACTCTACCAAGCTGGTCATATAACATACATGCGAACGGAGAACACGAAATATTCGGCGGATTTTTTGCCTAAAGTTCGCGATTACATTTTGCAAAAATGGGAGAAGGAGGATTATTTAGGCGATTTTGAAAACATCCTAAATAAAGATGAAACAAATCCCCACGAAGCTATTCGGGTAACCCATATAGAATATCCATTTATAGCTGGATTGGAAGGTCGTTTGCATACACTATACAAACTCATTTGGCGTAATACGGTGGAAAGTTGTATGGCTCCAGCTAAATACAATTGCACAACAGTTTCAATAAGTTCTCCTAAAGATACATGTTATACAAACATCGTTGAAGTTCCGGTGTTTTTAGGATGGAAAATTGTGGGAGAACGTCATACTGAACCCGGTGCCGGAGGAGAAAGCACAGTTGCAGAACAAAATACCGCCGCTGGATTGTTGTTATTTTTTCAATCGCTCAATGCAAAAACCCCAGTCATGTATAACAAGATAGAAAGTATAGTAACAGTTTCACATAGACATTCTCATTATACAGAATCTAGTCTTATTCAAAAGTTGGAAGATTTAGGAATTGGACGTCCATCCACCTTTGCAACTATCGTAGATACTATACAAGAACGCGGATATGTAAAACGACAAGATGTGGACGGAATCAAATTAGATTGCACGGAGTTTGTTTTGAGAGAACATACTTTAGAAGAAACTACTAAATCTAAAACATTCGGACAAGAAAAAAACAAATTGGTATTACAACCCATCGGATTAGCAACCGTAGAGTTCCTAGTAGATCATTTCCAACCACTATTCAATTATGACTATACTAAACAAATGGAGGAAGATTTAGAGAAAGTTTCAGTAGCGGATTGGCAAACTATTTGCGAGAAATGCGAGAACTTGATAAAGACATTGGCCAAACCGGTATCAAAAATGGCCAAACCAGTATATTTAGTAAGTTCTCAGGATGGTAATACCCAATACGAATTATGTTTTCATCAGTATGGTACATCTTTGAAACGCGTTACCGAAAGCGGCGAAACCGAATATAAAAAGGTCAATCCAAAAATAAAAATAGATATAGAATTGGCTAAATCCGGAAAATATGTGGCCGAGGAATTGTTTGAAATCCAAAACGACAATTTAGGAAAATACAAAGACGAGGATATTTTCATAAAAAATGGGAAATATGGTCCATATATTCAATGCGGAACTCAAACTATCAGCATAAAGTCTTTAGGAAAACCTTTACAACTGGTTTCACTAGAAGATGCTATACGATTGTTAGAGCCGGAAACGATAATAGATGTGGATGATGGCGAAACCCAGGAGGGGCGCTCCGCGCCCCGGGCGCCTCCGGCGCCCAAAAACCCAAACATATTGAGAATACTGAATAGTGATATAAGTATTCGCAAAGGAAAATATGGAGCGTATATTTTTTATATGCCATCAGATGCAAAGAAACCGGAGTTCTTCCCATTAGGAAAAATGAAATCTAAATATGCAAATATGGATGCACCCGAATTGATTAAGTGGATAGGAGAGACATACAATATATGTGTAGCATACTAGCAGACAGTAAAATATGCATATATCTTATATTGTATATTATTGTATATTCTGATATGAGCAAAATGAAATTAAATGTGAAAAATTGGAAAGGTGGAGATATAATGGATGATTGCATGTCCTTCTTAACGTATCTTTCCTCGTTTGCTATATTTATTTTAGCGATTATAAGCATGTATCATAAATCCACATCTTTACTTGGAGTATTATTACTGTACTTGGTAAACTTTATATATTCTATTTTATTTGCAAAAGACATATTTTCATCTGAAAAGTCAAATACAAATACTGTAATATCATTTATGCTTATTGCAATTTTGTTTTTGAACATTACATCGTCTACTATTATTGTTATGACTTTACGCAATTTACATGTAAATTATATGAAAAACAATGAGACAATTCAACTGTCCGATAAATCGCGTAATTTAATAAGTTTATATTTAACATTGTGGGTATCAACCATAGTAATGTTATGGGTTCTCTTTGCATTTTATTTTATTGAACCAATTTCTGAACCATTTTTCAATTATATGTTCATAGGACAAGAGTTCAGTCCATTATTCGTGTTTTTTGGATTATTATTAAAGTTCGCATTTTCATTTTTATCATTAGGTATATCCGGATACATGGTGTATTTGGCTAAAATGTTCTCTGATATTAAATCAAAAGGATTAGACTAATGTCTAGTAGTCATTAATTTATGACTAAAATATTATTTATATAAACTCGTATAAATAATAATAACCTGTTCTCTATACAATACAAATATGAAGTTTTATGAAACACATTATGAAGAATACATACATTCCGTAGAGCAATACAATATTCATCCGGAAATGCTTCCGATATACGAAAGGTTTCCTAAATTGCTCTCCCAGTTTGGTAATTTGATTGTATATGGTCCACCCGGTTCAGGTAAATATTCTCAGGTTCTCTATTTCTTAAAAAAATATTCCCCCAGTGAATTGAAATACGATAAAAAGATTACTTGTCAAACAGATAAGGTTGAATACAATTACCACATAAGTGATATACATTATGAGGTGGATATGGCACTGCTCGGATGCAATTCTAAAATATTATGGCATGAACTGTTTTTGCAAATTGTAGATATAGTTTCCGTAAAAACCGAAAAAATAGGCATTATTGTTTGTAAAAACTTTCATTTAATCCATAACGAATTATTGGAGATTTTCTATAGCTATATCCAGCACTATAATCATCCATCTGCAAATATACAAATCCGGTTTGTTATTATTTCAGAACATGTCAGTTTTATTCCTAAAAACGTTATACAATCATGCAAACTTATTCAGATTCGGCGTCCAGAAAAACAAAAATATATAAACCGTATTGTAGATTCTGATGAAAAAATGCAAACCACTAATAATAGATTATCTTCATTTTTGCACCGAATAAATCCTCATCCATATACTAGACCGAGTAATACAACAAAAAATGCACACGAAAACACTGAAACAAAATCGGTATCAAAGAAAAAAATACAAAATATACTGGTATGTTTAGACCCGGAATATATAATGAATATAAAAGAAACCGAATCATTTTCTCTAATGAATGACGGGTCTGAAATACCCAAGGACAATTTTAATACTATTTGCAACAATATTATCCAAGAACTTTTGCAATACAATACATTGTCGTTCACTCAATTCCGCGATACTATATATGATATATTAGTGTATAACCTGGATATACCCGAATGTTTATGGTATGTAATTTCGTATTTTATTCAACGCAATATTTTCGCAGAAAGTGAAATAGATGGGATTATGGAGAAAATGTACGTATTTCTAAAACAATACAATAATAATTATAGGCCGATTTATCACTTAGAAAGTATATTCTTTTACATTATAACAGTTATTCAGAATAAACACACCAGATGAATAGAGAACATGCAATTCGTATATTAGAAATACCAAATGATTTGGCTAGTGAAATAACTGACGATATTATTAAAAAATATTATCGTATAAAAGCATTGCAATATCATCCCGATAAAAACAAGGACCCCGGTGCGGCGGCCAATTTCATGGAAATAAAAGAGGCATATGACTATTTACTACGACACAATAATGCAAATATTGACAGTAAAGACGCCGACGATTGTAGTTATAACTCCATTTTGCAAATGTTTTTGAAAGGATTGTGGAAAGGCGAAGCAAATGGTGTATTGTTCTCCATAATTATAGAGAATATTGTAGGGTGCTGTGAGGTCAAAATACTGTCAGTATTGGAAAAACTGGATAATGAAACTCTTATTAAAATACACGACGTTTTTTCTAAATATAGGAGTTCGTTTCATTTTTCGGACGGTTTTTTGAAATATGTTGAACAGGTTCTCTCAAATAAAATAAAAAACGACAATTGTATTATACTGAACCCATCTATAGATGACTTGTTTGACTGTAATCTATATAAAATTACAGAGAATGGATATACCTATATTGTTCCACTGTGGCATCATGAATTAGTCTATGACAATAGCGGATGTGATTTGTATGTGCGGTGCAATCCGATTTTATTGGAACATATTTCAATAGATGAGGAGAACAATATCCATTATTTTGCTAAATATTCTGTGTCGGATATTTTGAAAAGGGAAACCGTGGAAATTGTTATAGGTGTCCGCAAGTTCTCCATTTATGTTTCTAAATTGCTTGTTAAACCAAAACAAACGGTTGTATTGCGAGGGCGAGGTATTCCGCATATATGTTGTGATGATGTGTATAATATTGCACGCCGGGGAGATATACACATCCATGTAGAATTGTATTGATGAGATTTTCAGAAAATTGAAATACTTTTTTTATATTTAGTGTATGTCAGATTTAAACCAACTTACTACAACCGCCCAAAGCAAACCTTAGCCACTAACTTTAACTCAATTACATTAACCCAATCCATAGTAATACAATGCCATCTAGTCTAAACTTGTTTATTCGCACTCCCAAAGGAGTATCAGAACACGAAATCCGCGATGCTGTTATCCGCAAAGATATTTGCAGTGTCATCGGAGTCGTTATTAAAAAAGGTAAGTCCAACAACAGCGCCGTTGTTATGATTGATTATTGGTATAAAGGAACTAGACATATCCGCGATGCACTCATTCGTGGCGAGTCTATAACCATATCATCAAGTCATAATAACATCTGGCTAGCTTACGAGTATAAGCCCAATACAACCAGCAAATCTGAACCGCCTGCTCCAACTAAAGTCAAAGCTGCTACCCCACGCAATGTGGATGAGTTTGGTCGCGATACAACCAGAAAAAGTAAACCAGTCGCGCAGCCTGCTCTAAATGCTAAAGCTCCCGCATTCATTCCTATTGCTCCTACCCTGAACATTGCTGCCGCACTACCAATTGCGCCTGCATTAGGTCATGTATTACCACCGTTTGTTACTGACACTCGCGCAGAAAGACGCCGCAATAGAAATAATTATGCAGCAGAAGAGTTTATCCAGCAATACGAATACTGCGGAGCTACTCCAGCGAAAATACCCGAAACTGCTATCGCGCCCGGGGCTCCTGAAAAATACAAACAAGAGCTTGGAGAAATATGCGGTCTTTCCGATGTCATCCGTCAGCTAGAAGGTGCATTCATCAGCGAGCAAACGTCAATGGAACCAGAATCCGATAGCATATCAGATGTCACTGACGATTTCGTGGAAGAACATAGTAATAAAAAAGTGCGATTTATCACGATTGATGTGGATGCCCCTAAACAGTCAGTCTTGGAAGTAGACTACAGCACAATGGTTCCAGTAAAGAAGCGCAATATCCGATATGTTAAGAAATAAATACATGCTGTGTCTGTGATTATAAAAACTATAAAACCCTATAAAAATATATATTATTTGTGTATGATTTATGATTTCTGTAATTTTACTAATAATTATTATAAAAAGGGGAGAACTTGCTCTCTTTTTTTATACATAATTGCAATAAATATAAAAATGCAGTTATAGATATATTACAATAATATTACAATAAATATAATATAATGGAACTCATAGTGGCATTTGCTAAAAATGGTGTCATAGGAAATAATAACGAGATACCATGGCATGTGCCTGAAGACCTAATACGATTCAAACATATGACACTAGGTCAAGTTATAGTTATGGGTAGAAAAACATTTGAAAGTTTACCGAATGGACCATTGAAAAACCGTGTTCATATTGTTTTGACGCGAGCTCCTGTAATATCTAGTAATACTAATGTTGTTTTTGTAAATACGGAGAACTTGAAACAAACTCTAGAGCAATACCATAAAACCCATAAAATATTTGTTATAGGTGGTCGTGAAATATATGATTTATTGATTGATTATTGTGAAGTAATTCATATAACTCTAATTGATATTGAACCAGAAGGAGATGTCATATTTTCGTATGATATCAAGTATTTTTTACGAAATTATATGTTATTTTATGAAAGTAATTTATTTGAATCTACTAATGGAGGAGTTCCGTATAAATATTATACATTTTACAAAAAATAAAGTATATTTAGTGCATTCTTTTGTTATACTAAATATATAATGAAAACCCCCGATGAATATATAGAGAAACCTATGGATACACCGGAAGTATTTGTGGATGATTTAGAACAAAAGGACGATACCAATAAAAGACATCTTAACTTGTCGTTTGCAAAAAATATAGATGAAATATTGCAAAAAAAACTAGAAAAAATAAAAGAAATGACTAATGCCGAAATACAAACAACATACAAAATGAATAGAGCTATATGTCATTATAATTCTACTTCTGCAATATGCATAAATGTAGAACCTGATAATGTAGAACCGGGCAGTAATGCCAACCCGGTAATACCACGCAAGTATTTGCAAAAATCAGCTCAATCACAAAAAATGCCAACCTGTGGAACTTGGTTTGAGGAATGTTGTAATTGCTGGTTTATACCATGGCAATGTATTGTAAGTTGGTGTTTTAAATCCTCTAGTTGTAGCAAAACAATAGCATTTAGAATAAATCAGATGTATTTTTTCATTTTATATTTATTTACCGGAGAACTAAATACAGAAGCATTAGAATATAAGAATTATTTCAACGTAAAAAGCACAAAGGACGACCAAGTCAATGTTCCTGAAATACTAGTAACTGCAGCAACGATTGTGTTTGAACTATACCGAACTTTGATTGGCAGCTTTCTTACTGTTTTTACGGCACAAAGATGCGGGCAACATACATGCACTATATGGGAGAACATTGTTCCTAAAAATGACCTAGAACTAACCGGAATAATATTTAATTTTTTGATGGCAACTACGCTCCTTATAGAATATGTATTTGAAATAATGCGGGAAGCATATTTGATTAAATACTTGAAATACGATAAAACAATTGCAAATACAGGAGAACATATAGCCGAATTATATGAAAAATCTGACAAACATATTTTCACCAAACTTATACCATTGTATATGATTTATATTCGTTTTAGTTATGTGGTTCTCTTTGTTTATTTTGTAAATGTCATTTTAAGTGCAGTTATTGTATCTGCCAATTATTACGATAATACATCCATTTTTAGTTTTGTTACAAACGCCCTCTTTATTATTTTTAAAATATACAATGTGGTAGAAATAACGAGTTATAGAGGAGATTATTTTTATTCGGCATATAAGCGAAAAAACATTCACTATAACACCATTAAATCCAAGTATTTGTTGCAAGATGTTTCCGAAAAAGAGAACATAGATGAATCGTCGGCAGTATCAGTTGAACCTGAAAACATTGTAGTTGATATTTCACCGGAGCAAGATGAATCTAATACTGAAACTGCTAAAATGAGTTTGCAAAAGGATAATGAAAATGATAATACATTCGGCGAAGAAGTTGTAGAAAATCAACCGCCAATTGGAGAACAAATGCCATTTGATGAGTTTTTAACCTTATTTTTCAAAAATAAAAGCTCTCCTGTAAAACGAACAATGCCAGTTATAGACGATGGCGAAGACTTAAATGCCCACGAAAAAGAAGAAGTATTGAAAGAATTATTTGAAAAAAAATATATAGACAAACATGTTTATTTCAAAATTAGACTATTTTCACATCAAAATAATGCCTAGGTGTGTGTTATGATGCCCATGGGCATCACATACATTTAGCATGATGATTGTCATATGTATTTTAATCCATACGACCAGATAATAAGAATAAAGATGACATTGTATAGCATATCTGCATAGAATACTTTACAAACATATATAAACAGTTCTCCTCTATATATGTATCTATTACTGAGAACAAATGATGATGTTTTTTGCACTTATTATGGTATTGGGTATTTCAATGAGCTCCGGTTTTTTGAACAAAATCCAACTTAGATATACCAAGTTTATTCTAAGTTCTCCTGACGTTGCTGATGATATTAAGCAAGCAACTCGCCAAATATTAGTGGAAAATTATCAACCATGGTTAAGAAACCAATACAAATCGTTTATCCGGCAAAACGCAAAGACGATGAACCGTGTGTATGTGAGAGAACTCTATCAATATGCGATATATGGATTATTGGAGAGTCTGCAGGCATTCAATGGTTCAGTAGGGTTGCATAAATATGCTGCTAAGTTTGTTCATGGTCAAATGTATAAGGGTATAAATGATTTAGCCATTATGAAACCATTGAAATTACACGAAGCAAAACGCGGAATAAAAGCACTAAAGCCTGAATTAGTGTCATATGATGAATATTGGAGAATTGAAAAAATCGCCGAAGATTCTATTGAAAATATGGAACCTAGCGTTATAGTAAAAATTAAGGAAATCATGAAAAGTTCTCCGGGGGAATATCGCAGATTGTTTTATTTGCGTTATGATTATAACAGATTGAGTGTTATTCGTCCAATTGTAGATATATGTCAAATGGAAGCATATAGTCATGAGACATATCGCAAAAAAATGAAATCAGTCATGCAATACATAAGTAATAAACTGAAATGTGAGTATAGCATCTAATTGCCGAATGGCAGTATGACCGAATAATAGATATATTTATACTATAATAAAAATATATCTATTACATTACTAGAATGGACAACTATAGAAATATTGACGAAGATTCATCGCAGATTTTTTTCAAATATGAACAGGAAAGAAATGCAATTTATGTGTCCCCGGCTATATCAAATAATTATGGATTTATTTTACCTATATCTATCAGCAGACCATTAAGCGGAAATACATCCACATTTATTTATGAAAGAAAACGGGGATGTGAGATGTTTATTGCACCAGTTTCAAGATGTCAGGATTTTTCAAAAGCTTTTGTTTCATATAATAAATACAACCAAAAATTAAATAACCATATAAGGCAGATACGTTCAGAGCAAAATCTCGTAAGTTGGGGTCATGCTAGTAAATTAAAAAAAACATATAGTCTACCAGATTTAGGCGTAATCAATAAATTAACGCAAATATTTGGGAATGGCTCTAATGGCTCTAATAAAAATAAGGTAGAATCAAGGTTTGAACAATATGCTATATCATCTACTCCAAAATGGCCAATACCAACCAGTGATTTCAAACCACCCGAACCATTAGACATTTATTTTGTTGGTGGACCAACGACAAATGAAATAACATTTGTTGAAGACTTTATATTTGATGACTAGTATCATGCTTGCATTAGTATTTTCTTGGAAAATAATAACCCGATTTCGTTGTCTTTATACAATATATCAATATAATATTGTAATCCATTGTTTCCAATATTAAATCGGTTTATCAAATCCACTTGATTGTTTATTTTGGGTTGAACTATATTATATCTATAGTCACTTTTACTTATTATATTTACATATATACGGTATTTATGTGAATATTTTATTCTACCATCATATTGTAAAATTATATTCAATACGTCAAAAGGTAAACTTGGTATAAGGTTTAACACTGTATAATATGGATATAATAATACTTTTTATATCTTTTATGTTTGGTAGGTTAAATACATAAGTATTTGAATAATGAAAATGCTAATAAAAAACTTTTTCATTATTTATAATTACATGACAACACATATACTATACAAATATACTCTATACAACAACTATTTGTTTATGTTATTTAGATGGCCTTCTTCTTAACGACCTTCTTAACAGCGGTTGGCTTGGCTTCCTCTGATGCTGGCGTCTCTTCTACTGCTGCGGCAGTAGCAGCTGGTTTCTTAACAACCTTTTTGACTACTGGTTTGGCTGATTCCGGTTCAGGCTCAGGTTCGTGTTCTTGAGCCGGAGCTGGTGCAGCTGCGACAGGTTCCTCATTATCGCTATCTTCGGCATATGTTTGTGCTTGGACTGGTGCTGCCGCCTTTGCTGCGGGTGCTGTGACAATTGGTTCGTCATCTACCACATCATCTTCCAACTTCTGAGTATCAATAATAGTGCGCTCTTCCTGCGACAACTTGATATGGCATTTTCCAAATACGCTGACGATTTCACGAGGCTTGACAATACCTTGCACCAATTTCCATGTTAGACCCCACCCTTTACCACCAATCCAAATGCCACCACATTGAAGCACACATGCAATTTGCGATTGTTTAGGAACAAAGTCAACCGGTGTCAAATGCGCCTGTTCGCAAGGGAAGATAAGCTCAGATTTGGTATCATATAATTCAACATTCCACTTGCCGTCATAGTATGGCACTTTAGCGCGAATAGAAGGAGGTTTAGTCAAGTCAATTTTCTTGCTATCTTTATTGCGAGAGTATTTGAGGAAGGGGAAGAATGTATGCTTGCAAACAGCTAGAGACATTTCCTCACCCCACCAAAGCTCAGAATTGGCAACCGCGTCATTCAATATTTGCGTCTCAAAGTCTTTGAGCTTTTGCAAGAAATCGCGGACTGATTTGTTGGAATATTCTTCATTAGGAAATTGAAGTGATAAACTATACTTACCGTCGCTTTCACCTGTCTTTTCATCAACAAAGTCAGTTATACCCCAAGTCATTAGCAACGGGGTTGATATATGTAATGAGCGATTCGTTTGTTTACTAATCATGCTGATAGATTTTCCACCACGGTCATTAACCTTTGGTGCCATATATTTAATTTGGGCAGGGGCCCATTCGGAGGTTTCTAGAACAACTGGTTTTGCCATTTTAGTTTTTGATTATGATTTGATTTGAAGTTGGTTTGCGAAAGAATACTAAAGGATATGCGAGTTATATGATATACCTAGTGATATGTCTTTAAATCAATTTTCTGATAACACTTTTTAAACTACTTGGATTTTATTATTGGCTGCATATGTCGTCATAAAAGTATTGCAATATATTATATTGCATGATAGTAATACAATTTACCATACAGTATATATTTGTATAACATATTTATACCAAACGTCATGTTCTCCAAAACCAATTATTATCTCGTGCAAAATTATATAAAACTATTTAGTTTAATACACTACAATGACAAACGCAATGTCTAAACCAGTTATTTCAAGTAAAAATATACATCCATTTGCTGAAAAAATAGCATACAACATAATATCAAAATACACAAAAGGAGAACTTACATTAAAGTCTTGTAAAATACCTGATTTAAAAGAAATAGCAAGATATTATAAAATACGTATATCAGGTTCAAAAACTGAACTCATTGAACGCATTGAACTCTATTTTAAGAAAACACGTGTAGCAATTCTGTTTCAATCCCTTTTTAGGGGTCATTTAGTTAGGTTCTCTATTAAATTGAGAGGATGTGCGTTGAAAAAGAGAACTATGTGTGTAAATGACAGCGATTTCTATACAATGGACCCACTTAATGAAATAGACCACAATGATTTCTATAGCTATGTAGACAAACAAGGTTTTATTTACGGATTTAGTGTAAGTTCTCTGATTGCTTTATTTAAACGAAAGGGAAATATAACCAATCCATATAATCGGGAGAAGTTGGATTTCAAAACCATGAATGAAATATTTATATTGTACAAATTGAATAATATATTGTATCCAAAACCACCACCACCAATCGCGGAAAAACCTGTGGTAAACCAAGTGGTGCAGGTCGCTTCGCTCCCGGGGCCGGCTTCGCCTGCCCAACCCGGGGCGCCTCCATTACCCGAGGGGAGTTCATTGTCGGGGACGGTGGATAATTCTCCCCTACAATCCGAGCTAAGACTACGTATGACAGCTATACAATCCAAGGCAACGAATGAACGAATAAGAGAACTTTTTATGGAAATGGACCAATTAGGCAATTATACACATGAAGGATGGTTCACTGGTTTAACTGACCGTGGATTAGTGCATTTATTCAGATATTTATATGACATTTGGACATATAGAGGACAACTCACTAGACAAACCAAAAATCGGATATGTTCTCTGCAAGACCCATTTCATGGTATAGCAAACTTGCAAACTGTGGAATTAGATGAATTGCGAAAACATTGCTTACGTGTTATGGAATATATGGTATATACCGGTGTTGATATAGAGTTTCGCCGGATTGGAACACTACATGTTCTCTCCGCATTTACACTAGTATCTCTTCCCGCCAGACAGGCAATGTATTGGTTATATGAGGGGTTAGTGTAATAGATGATTTTATGTGGTTGTGGGTGTGGTTATATAAAATATTTAGGAGAACATAAATATTTTAGTATTATTGAAACTGCATGGAACCACTAAATGTTTAGCAAAAACTATTTTGTATTTTTTATCCAAAAACGAAATTATTTAGGAAAAACAAAAATACCCTTTTAATAATTATTTAGGACTGCGTATTTAGGTTCCCAAATTGATTTAATAAATACAATTGCGTTAAATGACTTAAAAAAGAAGCATATTATAGTATATACTTCCAAGAATGGTAAGACAAACAAAGCAAACCGCCACCCCAGCTGTATCTACTCCCGCCCCTGTCGTGGAGAATGTTGTTATTGAGGCCAAGGCAACCAAGGTTGCCAAGAAGGCAGTCAAGGAGCCCAAGGCTGCCGCCCCTGCTCCCGCAGTTGTTGCTACCCCAGCTCCAGCAGTTGTTGCTGAGCCTGTTGTAGCCGAGCCTGCTACCGAAGTTGCTGAGAACGCAACTTCTCTCAAGCTTGCTGAGTTCGGTGCCAAGATCCAACAAGCAACCAATGTTTTATCTACTCTTAAGTCCGACTTCAAAACTCTTGAGAAAGCCATCGTCCGCGACTTGAAGGCTGCTCAAAAGTCATCTGGTCGCAAGCGCAAGTCAACCAATGCCAACCGCCAACCATCCGGTTTTGCAAAGCCCACCCGTATCAGTGATGAACTCGCCAAGTTCCTTGGCAAGCCAGTTGGCACTGAGCTTGCCCGCACTGGGGTAAGCAAGGAAATCAACACCTACATCCGCACCCACAACCTCCAAGACAAGACCAATGGTCGTCTCATCCACCCCGATACCAAGCTTGCCAGCCTTCTTAACATCAAGAATGGCGAGGAGCTGACCTACTTCAACCTCCAGAGATACATGAAGCACCACTTCGTCAAGGAGACCGTTTCAACTGCCTAAATGCAATAGCGATTCGGAGTTCGCATCCATAAAAAGCAATAAAATATAAAAATCCATAAAAATCTAAAAACTGTAAACCATATAAATACAACAATATTAATTGTATCTATAATAATGTCGGCTGATACAGAGGTAATTGCAACACGTTCTGAAGTTTTATTAGAAGAAAAAGTCAAATGCTTTGTTGAAAAAAATTCGCCTAAATTGAGCATATTAACGCCATGTTTTGGAGGTATGTGTTATGTAAATTATATAGACTGTTTAATAAAAACACTTTCGCTATTCAGACATTTTAAGTTTGATATAGACGTCATTTTCTGTAAAAATGACAGTTTGGTTTCTAGAGCACGCAATAATTTGATTGCTAAAGCAATGAGCGACCCTAAAACTACTCATATGATTTTCATTGACAATGATATTACTTGGAATCCGATTGATATTTTGAAACTAGTTATTTCCGAAAAACCAATTATAGGCGGTGCATATCCGCTAAAAACATACAAATGGGATAACCTAACCAATCCACAAACCGCGAAAGACTTAATTGATAAAAGAAATAGCAGTATTTTGAAAGATATGATATCTGACGCAGAAATGGTGCAATACAATGCGGTTAATTACAATGTTAATTATTTGAGCAACAATTTACAAGTGGAGGGAAATATTGCTAAAATCCGTCATCTGGCAACCGGGTTTATGATGATTCAACGCGGTGTTATAGAAAAAATGTTTAAAGCATTCCCTTCTACTAAGTTCGTTGATGATATCAATTTCCTGGAACCACATGAGAACGAGTTTGCATATGCACTGTTTGATTGTGGGGTTGAAGAAGGACACTATTTCTCGGAAGACTGGATGTTTTGCCAAAGATGGGCAAAAATGGGTGGAAGTATTTATTTAGATGTAACTGTCAATTTAAATCATACCGGACTTGAAGATTTCAAAGGGTCATATGTATCCACTATTTTATAAAGCCAACTGAAAAAGGATTTAAAAACTATTATTTATAATACACATAAATAATGGTTTCATTCGTATTTAACGCAAACAATACATTTTGTATATCACTAGAAAGGCATACCGAACGATGGGCTAGAATGCAAGCCCGATTTAAACAGGAGAACTTGGAAGTTTTCCGCTGGATTGCATCTACTCCGGATACTTTGACCGACAATTTTCATCATTATTTGAGCCCCGGGGAGCGCGCTTGCGCGCAATCACATATTCGTATTTGGAGACATTTGTTAGAAAACAATATTGAATATGCATTCATATTAGAAGACGACGCATGTTTTGATAAAAATTGGAGAACCAAACTGGCCGAGTTTCAAATTGACGACCCCAATTGGGATATGCTATTACTCAATGCATCGGAACCAGTTGACCCGCCTTTTATTTGGATGGATGTCCAAGAGCAATACCTAACTGCTGGGTATATTATTTCTATTCGGGGGGTAGCCCGATTATTGCAATGGTTTGAAGGCAATTTTGCATCGTCGGATTGGATGACGAGTCGCCTACAACAAAATAATCATTCGTATTGCTATTTTCCATGGCTTATTATACAGGAAGGACTAGATTCCACATTGAAAAAAGAAGGAGAAACTCACGATGCTGACCATGCTAAAGTAGTTCGTTGCTTAGGTGAAATAGGATATGACATGTCTAATTATGGCATTTAGGAGAACTTTAGTTAAATCCAATAATCATATTGCGGTTTTCATAGAAAACTAGATTACATTGGTTTTCGCGCATTATTTGTATTATTTCGTGGTTCTCCTTTAGGAGATTTTTATTGATGATTTGGAGAACATCGGTTTTCAATAGCTGATTATTCTGATAATAATTTGCTATTAGACTCTGTCGGATATATGCATTGACAAACTCACCGCATTGGTGTTCTTCCTTTTCAAAATACTTTTCCAAATAATTGAGTATATGTTGCGCAAATGCGGTTTTGTTATACTGCATACATTTACTTAATCCGGTAAAAATGAGATATACAGAATGTATTGGCGACAGATAATTAGATACAATACCTTCATAATCTCCATAGAACAAATCAAACCAATCTGGGTTCTCCGTTTGAACCATTGTCATAACTGCTTCATCTACTTGCCACCATCCTTCGCTGTATATTTGCGCGGTCTTTGCCTTGAATGCATCGGCATATTGTTTGAGATATTGCGCATTTCCGGAGAACAGCCCCCCGGCCATATGATGATATATATTATGAAAAATGTCGTGGTTCTCCCCGTGTTCTACGTATGGGTTGATGCAGAGTTGTTTGATTTTATCGGGTACTTGTAATATCCAATCGTGGATGCGTTCTGTATTTCGCGCAACGTGATTTATTCCTAAATCCATCCAAATAAAGTGAGAACTTTGAAAAGGATTGGATTCTATGGCTTTTTCTATGAAATGGAACTTGTTATTGTTTAGGACTACGTATAGCGGTGTTTCGTGTTTTAGGTCGCCGTTGTAGATGGGATATTGCTTCTGGAGTTCTCTGATACGGTCTAAGTCCTTATAGAAATATGTATTGGAGAACTTTTCTTGATATATGAATGTCTGGTGCGCATATTTTTGGCGTTTTTCGGTTATAAACTCGTATAGTATATGGTCATCCGGATCAATGAAAATCATGAGTGGATATGGCAAGGTCATCATAAAGTTCTCGGCTATTTGCAAGTATTGGTCCATTTGCCGATTGTCTTTCGGAGAACCGTTTTCTAGGGCGCGTATATTGTAGAAACTGGATACTATTGTGGGGAAGTTCATATGATGGTTTGTGTAATATAGAATATATATGAAAATGGTTTTTATATATATTATTACAACTAATAGTATATAAAATATTATCACTCCTCCAAAGACTCCAATAAATGTCTCCATCTAACAATCTGCACCCGATTATTCTTTTGTATATATTTGTATAGAGCCCGTTTTTTCTCCACGAAATTGGTCTCATAAAACCGGCTATGGATTTCTTCCCACGTATCAAAATACACGAAAAACTCGGCCAATTCCGGTTGATACCATTCCGCTAAATCAATGCTTTTCTGCAATAGTTCTCCCCCTTTTGACTTTTCTTCCCAGTAATACCAACTCTCCGTTGCAATCAGTTCCGTAATAAATCGCTTGGAAGGTATCAAATAAATATTGCAATATCCCAGGTTCTCATATAATGCCTGCACATTTGTCTGATAAGGTAAATGAAATATACATCTATATTCCGCGATATGTGCCATATCCCTAAATGGCGGGTGGCATCCGCCGAAAACATCATACTCAATCCGATTATCCGGCATAGCATTGATATAACTATACAGCGGCGTTCCACGGTCATAAACAAAGGCTTTTTGATAAATTGGGAGAACAGGTTCTCGCAAAGGTGGTGTAAGTCTCACTATATCTCCGTAATAAAAAAATATATTATTTTGTGAGCACAAATACTGGTCGTAGCGATTATCCGCGCAAAAGCGCACCCGGGGGTTCCGCGATGCCTCCGCCAATAGTCTAGTATAAGCTGGTCGGTCATACTCATGTGTATCAAAAAAACCCCAATCAAACCGGTTGGTGACATAGATGATTATATTGAGATGATGGTTCTCCATATTTTGTAGAAATGCGCGGGAATACATTGCCGTATCTGTTATAACCACCGTCATGAAATCTTTAGCAATATCCGAATACGATTGCCATAGAATATTTGCATATTCTTCGGATATATGCAACATCAAGGGGCATTTGATGGTAGAAAGTATTTGCGGTTTTCCCAGCAGTGCAAAAACATTGTTTAAATTGGCTATCGTTCCCACATGGTTTGTTATATGTAATACACGGTTCATTATTTATAATACTTTTTGGCTATTATAAATAAAAAGGTCGGGATGATTTTATATTATTTAGGCGTCTATGTTTTTATAATTGCGAAGATATTCGGATGCGAAGCTCTAGGATATCACGAAAACGTTTGCGAACTTAGTTCTTCAGAGTTTACGTGTACATGGACAAAAAGGATTGGTTCTGTGGTTCGTCATTTTTAATGAACTTATCCACCAATTGCCGCGAGACCGTAAATGGGAACTTGACTTCTAAGTCTATTTCTTTCATAAACATATTATCACCGGGTTTCATCAATCGGAACAAGTTGAGTTTCGTATGAATAATTTCCAGGCATCGTTTCAAATTGCGCACGCCGCTTTCACCCTTTGTCAGTGTCTGACTTCCTGCAATATACTGTATAACATCATCTGGGATAATCACGTCGCCCTCTTGGAATGCAACCTGTTCGCGGATCTTGGGCAACATATAGTTCTTGGCAATAATAACCTTATCCTTAGCCTCATATCCCTTCGTCTGAATGCGATACATACGGTCTTTCAAAATCGGATTAACCCGGCTCTCATCATTATAACTGAAAATAAACAGACACTTGCTCAAGTCAAAACTGATTTCGGAGAAATACTTGTCATGAAACTCGCTGTTTTGTGATGTATCTGTCAAATGGGTCAGAATACCGATGATTTCTTCGCCCCGGGGCGTCTCGCTAATTTTGTCCAACTCGTCAAAATAAATGACCGGGTTCATACACTTGCTATCCACCAAGATTTGCACGATTTTACCCCAAGAGCTGCCCTCATATGTGTAGGAATGCCCCTCCAAGAAACTACTATCACCAGCACCACCCAATGCAATAAAGGCGAACTCGCGTCCCAAAATCTTGCTAATTCCTTCTTTTACCAGCGAGGTTTTCCCGGTCCCGGGAGGACCCTTGATGGCTATAGCAGTTCCCATTGCAGACGGATTGGAAATCCATTGTCCCACCATTTGCATAATTTGCATTTTGGCGTCATCTAAGCCATACACACACTTGTCTAAGATTTGTTTGGCATTTCCCATAAAATCATGACAGGCGTCTACTCCATCAGTCATGGATACAGACAATGATTTATGGACATTGAATGGAACTTTCATAAAGGTATCCACCCAGTTTTTGATTTTGTAATATTCATTGTCGCCAGGTTCCATCATTTTCAGTATATTGAGTTTTTGCATTGCAACCGCCTTGTATTTTGCGGGAATACTGGACTGCAATATGGCCAATCTGTATGGCTTTTCAATATGGATGTGGTTATTGATTTCCTTCATTTCCTTCATTATACTGACCTGCTCTTTATTGGACAAGTGTTTCTTGAAATAATCCATTTCATCGGTTTTCTCACGGTCTTTGTGCACTAACTTGTAATAGGATTTGGTATTTTTTGAACGCGTGGTTTTTACCAAAGTGCGAATAGCCTCCTTGCATTCTGTTATAGCATTCTTCAGTATTTTGCTATTAGGCTTTTTATGGAGTTTTTCCGTCAGTTGTTTTCGCAATTCTTGCAGCTCAATATATTCGGTTTGCACATCGGCTTCTTCTTCACTATCCACCTTCGGCTTTTCCTCTTTTTCCGACTTTTCGGGAGCTGTTTTTGTCTTTTTGGATTTTTTTGATTTGGGTGAAGGTTCCGGTTCTTTAGGCATTTCTATTTTTTCATAAGTTTCTTTCATGAATGTTTCTTCATCCTCGCTATTGCACTCTTCGTCTTCCGTGTCTTCATCATACTCGTCTTCGTAGTCGTCATAGTCTTCGTCATACTCTTCATCTCCCCCACCTCGTCTAATAGAAAATACAATATTGACCGCATTTTTACCTTTAGAGTGGTCTTCATCACCGGATTCCGATTCACTTTCCGAGTCATCTGAATGAACGCTTTCTGAGACGTCTTCTTGGTCCGATTCACTTTCAGATTCGCTTTGACATTTCTTTTTGGATTTTTTGTCTTTTTTTGTATTCTTTTTTGGACTTTTAAGCTCCTTAGATTCCTTTTCCTTTTGTTTTTGCTTTTTATCAGATTTTGGCTCCGCATCTTTTTCTTTGTTATCTTTGCTGACTTTTTTAGACATATATTTAGATGGAAACATTTTGGACAAGGTTTTCCGAAACTTTTTTCTGTCAAACTCCTCATCTTCCTCCTCTTCATCTTCATCTTCTTCTGATTCAGTTTCCTTTTCAAATATATCATCCTCGCTGGATTCCTCTATAACACGCTTGGATTTCTTTGTTTTTTTGGGCGGAGTATATGTAGAATCAGTTTCCGATGCAGTTTCATATATAGTGTCCTCCTCGCTTTCTGAAGAAGAGCTTTCTGGGTCTGGTTTATTTTTTCGCAAACGCTTGTTTTTGTCATTGAACTTTTTCATTTTTAGTGGCATGATATTGTTTGTGATAAAGGTTCTCTATATACGTAGTAATATAATATACTAGTGAGATAGGTTTAAATCAATTCATAAAATATACATTTTACAATATATGTGGTATATATGTTTTATATGTTTTATATGTAAAATCAGAGTTATAGAACATAAAATTGATTATATCAATAATAATATAAAAATATAGTATATTATTATATAGTACTTACTAATGACAACCCCCCAAAATCAAACTATGATGCAATCTACCTCTAGAATTATCGGTGTTCAATTTAGTATGTTATCTCCGGAAGAAATCCGCAAAAACTCGGTTGCGGAAATAACATCCCGAGATACCTATAACAACAATAAACCGGTTATCGGGGGCTTGTTTGATCCTAGAATGGGTGTCCTTGAAAATGGTTTAATTTGTCCTACGGACGGATTGACATACATTGATACGCCAGGATATTTCGGCCATATTGAAATGGCTCGCCCTGTTATATTTATACAACATTTAAAAGAAATAATGAAAATCTGTGGATGTATCTGTTTCAAATGCAGCAAGCTTCGTATTGACAAATCGCAACATAGACATATTGAAAACCGACCTGCTAGTGAAAGGTGGGAATATGTGTCTAAACTGGCAACAAAGGTAAAGCGATGTGGAGAACAAACCGACGACGGATGTGGATGCAAACAGCCGGACAAAATCAAATTGGAAGGAATGGCAACTATCTATGCAGTATGGGAAAAAATGGACGCAGGCGAAGACGGCGACAAAAAAGTCAGCATCAAACTAACCCCCGAAATTATACTGAAACTATTCAAGCGTATTTCCGATGAAGATGTCCATTTTATGGGATTCAATCCGCTGTGGTCCCGTCCGGAATGGATGATTTGTCAGGTATTACCAGTCCCACCACCAGCAGTCAGACCTTCAGTTAAACATGATGCACAACAACGCAGTGAAGATGATTTGACACATATCTATAGCAATATTATCAAGACCAACACGGATTTGATGAACAAAATAAATGACAATGCCACGCCTAGTGTTATAGAGGGACTTACCACAGTATTGCAATACTATGTAGCAATGATCGTCAATAACAAAGTCAAGGGTGCAGTTCCTATGGCTCAACGGTCTGGTCGTCCGCTACAGTGCATTATGGGTCGTCTCAATAGCAAAAATGGGCGTATTCGTGGCAATCTGATGGGTAAGCGCGTGGATTTCAGTGCCCGTTCTGTCATTACTGGCGACCCCAATTTGTCTATTCGGCAACTCGGTGTTCCAAAGAAAATCGCGACCAATATTACAAAACCAGTTACTGTAAATGACCTAAATCGCAGTTTCCTATTACAATTGGTCAAAAATGGACCTGATGTATATCCAGGTGCGAAAACATTGGAGCGCCAAAATGGTGTCAAGATTTCGCTGCGCAATGTGGACCGCAATAATATAACACTACATAACGGCGATATTGTCCATAGACATATGATGGATGGAGATGCAGTGTTATTTAACCGTCAACCGTCTCTCCACAGAATGTCAATGATGTGTCATATCGTTCGCGTCATGGAGAAAGGCGACACATTTAGAATGAACGTAGGTTGTACAAAACCTTACAATGCCGATGGACCAAGCATAAAAGTCTTATCAACGTCGGCAACAGGGAGCGTTAAAAACGTGCTACTCCCTAGTAAATAAATGAAAGTATTCTTGAGGCAAATAACATAGCATAATCACAATAATAAATCAATAATAATATAAAGACACACTAGTAAATTATACAGATACAAAGCCGTAAAACGCGAAAGTTATAAATGGAAGGAAAAATATGCAATACTTGTTTTACACAAAAAGATAAAACATATTTTATACGAAGTAAAACATTGTGTAAAGATTGCCATAATGAAAAAAGGCGTCAAAAATACAAAGAAAATCCAGAACATCGCGAAAAACTCGTTAAAATGGCTACAGATTTTAAGCGCAATAAAACTATCATAAGACAAGCAGAAAAGCAGGCAAAACAAGATGAATTGGCTAAGCAAATTGGAGAAACAAATACCATTTGCAAATATTGCGAAGAAGTAAAACCTAAAATATCATTTCGTAAAAATCGTTTGAAATGCAAAGACTGTGAAAGAGAAGTTCCTATTGAAAAGTTCAAACGAGCTATTCGTGGAAGAATATACAATTCACTTATTCGCAAAACAAAACATACGATTGAATATTTAGGATGCACAACTGAAGAATATTTGCAATGGATTTCAGATAATAAATATGATTTTACAATGGAAAATCACGGAGAACTATGGCACATAGACCATGTTATTCCATTATCTAAGTTCAATTTGCAAGACAATACGGAACAATTACTCGCATTCAACTGGAGAAACACTATGGCCCTTTCTAAAAAAGATAACTTGTCTAAAAACAATAAGATAGATAATGCGCAAATATCTAATCATTATAATACATTACTAGAATACCACAATAAACACAATATTATTATGCCTCAAGAATATAATCATTTATTTGCGAAACACCTTGTTGCGGGAAGTCCCTTAGAGCCTATCTAGTTTAATAAACTAGAGAACCACTACTAAGTCTATGTTGGAAACTCATAGATGGCCGAGATTAGAACTCGGGTATAGTAATAATGTGGAGGATTGGGTAATCCGCAGTGTTACTTCCTAAAGTCGTTATGGTAGACAATGGAAGGCATTCAGAGACTGCACAGGTGTTGGTAGACTATGAAGGACTAGCCATCCTGAGTTTGCTTAAGATACAGTCCGGCCCCTTTGGAAACATTGGGGACCCTCCGTTTGATGGGGACGAAATGAATATGCATATGCCACAGAATGTATTGGCAGAAACAGAATTGAGACATTTGGCAGCTATTCCATACCAAATTGTCAGTCCAAGTAGTAATGCGCCTATTATCGGCATCTATCAAGACTCGCTTCTCGGGTCATTCCGATTTACACGCCCAGGTATCAAGTTCTCACCAAGAGACGCAATGAATCTGTTGATGATGTATCCGAATGTAGATGTAGAAGCGCTAAAAGGTAAGAAAGAACTAACCAGTTTTGATGTTATATCACAAATCCTTCCTCCGATGACAATGTCATACAAGACTAAGTTGTTTGAGGAAGGTGAAGATTTCGGAACATCCAATAATGTTCTTGAAATCCAGAAAGGTAAATATATTCGCGGTCAAATGGAGAAATCCGTTCTAGGCGGTAGTTCCAAAGGCATGATACACCGTGTCTATAATGATTTCGGCAATATGGCCGCAGCAAACTTCATTGATAATATACAAAACATAATAACCGAATATATGAAATCCAGCTCATTCAGTGTCGGTATTAGTGATTTGATTGCTGACAAGGAAACTACGCGCAAAATTATCCAGGCAATTGATATACAGAAATTGGAAGTGCAAAGTCTCATCAACAAGGTACATTTGGGTATATTTGAGAACAATACTGCATCTTCCAATAACGTGGAGTTTGAAACCCAAGTCGGTAATTTGCTAAATGAAGCAACCAACCAAGCAGGTAAAAAAGCTCGCGAAAGTCTCAGCAAAGACAACCGTTTCTTGATGATTGTCAATTCCGGGTCAAAAGGTACACTCATCAATATTTCGCAAATGATTTCGTGTTTGGGTCAGCAAAACGTAGATGGTAAACGTATTCCTTATGGGTTTGATAGTCGCACACTTCCTCATTATAGCAAGTTTGACGATTCGCCTAAAGCCCGTGGATTCATTGAGAACTCTTATATTTCCGGATTAACCGCACCGGAGTTATTCTTCCATGCTATGGGTGGTCGTATTGGTCTCATTGATACTGCAGTCAAAACTTCGCAAACTGGTTATATCCAACGCAGACTCATCAAAGGTCTGGAAGATATCAAGGTGGAATATGATATGACTGTCCGCAACAGCAAGGGCAAAATCATCCAGTTTGCATACGGCGACGACAATATTGACACGGTCAAAGTAGAAGACCAAGCTATACCATTAGTAGGAATGAGTCTAGAAGATATTTATATGCACTATGACATTGCTGGCCTAAATAGTCGCGAAACCGGCCTATTGGAAATATACAGTAAGGGAACTATTACACGCATGCGAAACCAGCGCGAAGACAGTAAAAAAATGTGTATGCAATACATTGAATTGATGATTAAAAATCGCGAATTGTTGGTGGAAAAGTTGTTCAAAAACCGTGATGAAAACAGTGTCCGCATCCCGGTTGCATTCCAATATGTTATTGCGAATATCCAAGGGCAATTAGGGTTATCACCCAATTCAGTTGTTGATATAACTCCCTTGGAAACATTCAAAATCATTGAGCAATATTTCGCTAGATTGAAGCGATCGCATTATGTTCCACCTACCCGTTTATTTGAGATAATGTATTTCTTCTATTTGTCTCCGCGCAATCTCTTAATCGCAAAGCGTTTCAATCGCAAAGCGCTCACACTTTTGCTGGAAACCATTGAACTAAAATACAAACAATCAATTGTGCATCCAGGTGAAATGGTCGGCGTGATTGCAGGTCAATCCATTGGTGAACCCACTACACAGCTTACACTCAATACTTTCCATCTTGCTGGCGTTGCTTCCAAGTCAAATGTGACTCGTGGTGTTCCTAGAATTGAAGAAATCCTGCGTCTCACGAAAAATCCAAAGAACCCATCACTAACGGTTCATCTCAAACCATTGGACGAATCGGAGAAAGACAAAGCCATACTATTCGCCAATATGATGGAGCACACCAAACTAGTGGATGTAGTTAAATCCATCAAAATCTGCTTTGACCCCAAGGAACGCAGCAGTCTCATTGAAGAAGATGGTCTTCTTATGGAGCAATACTACGAGTTTGAGAACTTGATGAAGGAATGTAATGGCGACGAAGACGAGGATACTACTCCTAAATCCAAGTGGATTATTCGTATGGAATTGGACGCAGAAGTTCTCTTGGACAAAAACATAACGACGGATGACATACACTTCGCCATCAAAAACAGCTACCATGGCAAAGACATCACGTGTGTATATTCCGACTACAATATGGATAAACTCGTCTTCCGTATTCGCATGAATAGTTCAGTGTTTGCCAAAGGCCGTAATCGCATCAAGATCAAGGGTGTAGTGGATTCCCTTGACCAATCGGATGAAATCTATATGCTGAAGAACTTCCAAGACACTCTGCTAAATGGAATTGTATTACGCGGTATCAATGGTATTGCCAATGTCATTCCACGCAAATTGCAGAATATGGTAGTAAAAGATGAAAGCAAATATGCGCGCAAAGACGTCTGGGTATTGGATACCACCGGGTCAAATCTCTTGGAAACCCTGTCACTAGATTTCATTGACAGCACACGGACATATAGCAATGATATCAAGGAAGTGTTTGATGTTCTCGGAATTGAGGCAGCCCGACAAATCATCTATGGTGAAATGAGCGATGTCATGGAGTTCAGTGGTGGTGTATATATCAATTACCATCATCTCAGTCTCTTGTGCGATAGAATGACTTGCACGAAAGACATGGTCAGCATATTCCGCTCAGGAATCTTGAATGATGATATTGGCCCGATTGCTAAAGGCACATTTGAAGTCCATACAGAGGTCTTCTTGGATGCGGCCCGGCATGGCGAGTTTGACCATATGCGTGGTGTATCTGCAAATGTCATGTGTGGTCAATTCGGATACTATGGCACAAATGCATTCAATGTTGTATTGGATTTGCAAGAAATGTCTAAATTGGGAGAAGCCGCGGTATCTACCACAAGTGCAACCGAAGAGTTGGACAAGTTGCAAGGTAAGAAATTAGAGGAAACCGGTGCGTGCGGAAAACAAAAACTGACAATCAAGACCAATATCAGCAATATCAATGGCAATTCCACCACTGGATGCGACGATGACTACAACATGGGATTCTAATAAAAACTCTATACAAACAATTTATATATAATTGATATTGCACAATAAAACTATAAAAATCTATTTGTTCGTAAAATATTTTTTTTCGGAAAATTGAAATGCTATTGGTATAATAATAAATATATTATTATAACAAACCAATATTTTACTATTGTCTCCTATATTTAACAAGTACGCATACTATAAAAATGTCATCTCGTAATTTCGCTGTGTTAGATGAGGAAATCGCATATATGCCTTCGCGAACTGCCGAAGTGCGCAAGGCGCTTAAAAAACTCAGAGAAATAGATGCATTGAAAGAAAAAACAAAATATACCCCAGAAGAATTGGAAAAACTGGCAACGGAAACATATTGGAAAAATATATTGGATCCGCCCAACACAAAGTCTTCCGAAGAAGCAGCAGAACGCAAGGCAAAGCAATACAAACGTCATGAGGAAAAAGAGTCCAAAAAAGAGGCTAAACGATTGGCGGAAGAGGAACGTATGCGAAAACAAAATGAAGCTAGACTAAAACGCGATGCCGAAGAAATGGCGCGAAAAAAACAGCGACAAGACGAATATACACAACGTTATGCCGAAAGGCAACGAACCGAGGAAAAAACCCGACGAGAATATGAAGAAAAAATGCAATCAGAGTTGGAGCAATACCATCGCGAAACCCAATTCAAACAGCAATATATCAATGAGTTTGCTATAGCAATATCTATTTACAAAAGCCCCGACCGCGCTTTCCGCAAACTTTCTCTAAAATATCATCCTGATAAAAATCCTGAGAACAGAGAACATGCCGAAAAAATCCAGAAAATATTGGGCGAAATACGTGAACAATATATGCAATAGAACTTCATGAATAAATCATAAAATCTGCCATAAAATATAAAACTGTAGTAAATGCAAATAATTTTCGTATAGTTTTTCGTATATAGTTATTCATAAAATTGAAATATATTTTTGATAGTTATACTTATATCATAACTCAAACACATAACTATCGCAACAACAAATCTATTATACTTTTATTATTTACTATTATTTACTCAATATACATAACTACTACTCATATTATACCCATTAAAATGTCCTCTATTAATAAATCCGCTGGATGTGTATATTGTCGTCGTATTACCGGTTCGGATTGGCAATCACACCAGATAAAAAACGAATATGGAGAAGTCATTTGCCCGTATGCTATAGACAGAAACACATGTAAATATTGCAAAGTATATGGCCATAAAATCGCAACTTGTCCTAGAATTGCCGAAAAAGAAAGACTCAAGGCACGGCGTGCTGAGAAACGAGAGCAAGATTTTCCGCCATTGGTGGAGACAAAGGCGCCTACGGCGCCCGGGGCCGGGGCGGCTGGCCCGGGTGGCTTCGCCACCTCCGGGGATAGTTTTGCCAAAAAAATCGCCGAAAATCGCCCAGCTAAAATGACGGCAATATTGGAAAAAGAAGCTGAATCCCGGCAAATTGCCGAAGCAAATGCAAAACGCAAAAAACACGAAGACTTGCTAAACCGTAAGGAAAAAGATGAAACACGGCACGTTCAAGCAATGATTGCAAAATACGGTTCCACCTGGTATAGATGGGTACATGGAACCGATAATGATTGCAACACTGCTTATAAACTCCGATGCAAAGAAGAAATAGATTCCGATATAATAGAGGAAAAAACGAAAAAACACTGCAATGAACAGGAAGAGCTATACAAACGGTTTGAACAGGAAATGACCCCCATCGAGTTTAGCGAATGGAACTGGGAACGCGAAGACGATTATCATAACGATGAACACAGAATGAGAACCGAGTTTTCGGTACGAGCTTCGTCCGCCGCACTTGCATATTACCAGCAAACCGGGCTGATGCATTCAAATGAGGATTTTGTCAGCGATGAATATGGAGCCGAACTGAAAACCGACCGGGTATTGCGCCTGCGAAAAGAGCGCGAAGCTGCAAAAAAAGAAGAAGAAACCCGGTTGCTAAACCAATGTGTATTCAAGTTTGTCAAATCAATCAACAAAAAACGCTAAATACACACACAAACAACAAACACACACACATATATTGATTTGTATTTGTATAATAATGTTTTGTATAATGATGTATTTGTTTTGTAATAATAAATATTGTTTTTATTGATGAACACGGTATTGATATCGCTGGGTTTCTTTATCACTGTAATTATCTGTTATGCAAATCAGTTTTGATGGCTTGTTTATAGTTATTTCTTTAGTTGGACTGTCATAAATACTAGAGTATTGAGTATAAGTTATTTCCATGTAGTCATCTTCTGAATCCGTGCGTTTAATCCGGGTTACAATATATGTATATCTATCGTCAGAATAGTCATACCTGATATGGCGAGCAAAGAAATGTTCCAATCTCCTGTGAACAATGGATGTCGTAGTTCGGCATCTAATAACAGGGTAATTATCCCTAACGCAATACTGTTTAAATAATTCGGCTGACATAGTAGAGAACTTGTAATAGCATAAATATCTAGTAATGATTGTTTTAAATATTTGCTATTGAAATATTTTTGCTAAAGTATTTCAATTTTATGTAAATCGTATGGCCACTATGCATGTATTTTTTTAGGACCTGGTTTATACATTGCTAAATATTCATTCAATAGTTGCAAATGTAGAGACGGTTTCTCAGATTTATTTCGTAATGCTTCTGTTTGATACAAGCTATAGAAATGTGTCATCTGAGGAGAAGTTAGTTTTACACCGGGCAATATCAATTGATATTCCATTTCCGTTATTTTTGTCGGAGAACGTATAAAGTAATAGGTATCTATTTGCGTATTTCCGCCCATTATCAACCAATCTATTTTCTCATAAAAAAGCGATTTCAATGACGTGGATGAAAACAATACAATAGGTAATCGTAGTGCATTCGCCAACATCCATATATCCAAATCGGATACATAATAGGTTTCGCTTTTAACTACTTGTTCAAAAGTCGCATTTCCCCTAAATAGTTTGCTTTTTCCCTGAAGATTCAAAATCGCCATTATTTTTTCCTTATATCCAGGTCTGTCTAAATAAACCGAATAAGTTTTCAATAAAATGTCTTTTACATATTCCTGCGTTTGAACAATCGCAGGTTTTCCTAAATCTGTGAGAACCTGGTTTATAATATAAATCAACATATAGAAACTACTGCGCGGTGTAGCATAAAACTTGTATTCTTCTGCCGTATTGTGAAATAAACGCCCCCATAAACTTTTAGTCGGATGACCTTGCACATTCTTCAACTTTTCTTTAATAAACTCTAGATTTATCGCAGTTGCTATTTCTATATCCGTTTTATCCAACTTATGTTGTTCTGCGACAGTTATTGCCTGTGTCTGATATTTTTGCGATACAGATGGTATTGCATTTTGATAATCAATGTTTTTCAAATATTTGTTGTCGGAGAACTCTACTAAATCTTTGAAATAATCAGCATTTAGGAGAGATTGCAATATCAACATTTCATTGTCGTAAATAATATATTCGCTATTACCCACGTTCAAATATGCACTAGAACTCAACATAAACAATTTAATACGAGTATACCGAATAAGTTCGTCAGCCATTCTGCCATAGTATATTGTTTTGTTGGGAACATCACTTTTCAATAAATGTTTATTTGGTATCATTATAACACCAGTTTCATCGTCAGTAAAACATACCATTTCCCCTTTTCCACTCATATTCATACATTGGCGCTCAATATTTTTCAGGGTTGCTTCGTCCATGTTTGCAAATACAATTCTGCCATCCACTAGTTTATGCAATGCGTCTATCATATTGCCCAACTTTTCCTTGTATGTGAGTTCTCCATTATCCAATATATCCAGTATATCTTTACGAATCAATCGGTTCTCATAATCCATCAATAATTTCCGTATAACACTGCGGAAAAATGTGTAATATCTGGTTTCTAAATCTATCTTACTAATGATAGATTGACGTTCTATATCACCAGATTGCGAAGTAGTTATAGTCGTGTCTGCAGCTAAATATGATATATTGTTAATATTATCTATATTGATAACCTGGTTATTTCCTTCCTTGGCTAAATAATTGTGATTATCCACCGGTATAACACCATCTTTGAACATGTTCTCCGAAATTGGGGATATAGGAACAAATTGATTGGTTTCTGTAATAATTCCTACAACCATTCCATCATCCAATAGTTTCATTTTAGGAAAACACATAATTCTACCACCGGTTTCTGTATGAACACTCAGTAAATAATCGCGGGTGGTTTCATAATCTCTCCATAACGTATCGTCATCCATCCATTTTTCGGGTATTTGTGGTATAGGTGCTGACGGATAAGTTGGAATATATATGCCCGGTTCCGATTCCGTTTTGCGAACGATTAATCCAACCGTTTTACCCTGATAATTGAGAACCTGGTCATCAATAAAATAACTTACGGATTTCAAGATTTTGCCGATTTCCAGGGCATCAATATTTTTCTTGAAATTGTATTGTTTAGGCAATCCGGGGAGCGGGGCGCAATATTTATTCGCAGTTTTAGATATTATATTCAATACATATTTAATATTTTCAGGAGTATTGTCCTCACGAAATGATGTCACTATATTTATATCTTTTTTAGCATATCCACATATCAATTCATAATATGTACCATCTTTATTGGATTGTTTTAGCAATAATATAGTTTCTTTTGCAGGGTCATAGAGAACATTAGAACTGGAATGTGTCGGACATACAATTTGCATGTTATCTCGCAAATCATCTTTAGGCATTTCTAAAATAACCAAATTATATCCACCCTTCATAATTACATCGTCAGGTTCAGTTATTATATCCCATAAATAGGTATGGTCTATTTCAATTGTATCATCGCCTAAAAACTCCAAAAAGTTTTCAAAAGCGGCAATAACATCATTTAGCAAATCCATTTGTTTTTCATCGTCCTTATCAATTGCTGCAAAAAACTCGCTCTCTGTTATAGATGTTTTCGTATAATCAAGTCCTCCTATATCTATTCGCGCAGGTTTAAAAGTTGCAATAAGAGAACCATTATACGAATGTATAAAATGGTCCAGATTTAGGGATCCTATCAATATATCCTTCATTTCTCTGATACTCGGTATTTTTTCCAACCCATGTTTGTGAGCATACATAACTGCAATACAACCCATGAATGATTGTTTATCATTTTTTTCAACACCGTATCTCAACATGCAAATATCTTCTTTATTGAATGCGCCTTTGTCTTTTTCAGTTTCTTCCGATTTAGCAATACACTTATTATTGTCTTCATGTAAAAACGCCTGGACTGAAAATGGCAATAATCCCCATCTACCTGGACCAATATTTATTTTATCAATACCTACAATATAATTTTCCGGTTTAGCAACAGGTGCTTTTCGTTTCTCTTTTTCACCGATTGGTTTGCCTTTTTTATCCAACGGATTATCTTTATCATCTGGTTCTGCATCTGGGCAAGTTTCCATATGAGTATTCCATAACCCGGTGCGCCATCCGCTATAGCAACACGGCAGGCAATTTCCATCGGCGGTTTTTTTAGTTAAAACAGCCGGATTATGATGAATATATTCCCCATCAGCTTTTACATGTTTTTTACTTTTAAACTCTATTACATATGCACCTTCAGGAACTACTTCAGCATCATCAGGTATAATATTGTCGGGATATTTTGTTCCGGGTGCACCACATTTACCCGCTCTTACTTCTTCCTCAGTCATACTCATATTAGTCTGTAAACACCAATATCTGGGACAGATATACCAAAACTTTTTATCAGGGTCAGTTCCGTATTTGATTGCATGTTGATATGACTGAGAACCCTTGCCATATTTAGCATCATTTTCGTCTATTTTTGCCTTTTCCTCATCTGTCAAAATAATCGGCTGTTTCTTAGCGGCACTCTGACATAGGGTTGAATAATTTGTGAACTTGCCTGACTTTGTTGTAAATATCAAAGGTTCCCGTTTTTGCATACGGCGTTCAAATACATTTGGATTATGCAGCGATAATCCAGCCAATCCTACGCGATATGGTTCTCCCGGTTTTTGTTCAATATCTTCCCCCTGGTCTAACAAATCATTTAGCAAAACATCGTTCGTTATTATATTTTGCGCCTTTTTCTTTCTCCCTCCGCCTAAAAATAGGTCATCCGCCGCTTCCTCGTCATCATCGCCATAAAATAATGCGTCATCATCCGAGTCTTCTTCCAATGCCTCTCTATTAGCATCTTTGAAAAAATCATCTATAACTCTCGGACTGGTTCCAACCTCGTCAACCGCCACTGGTTCATCAACCGGTTCTCCAATATCATCCGCTATTTCATTGGATACCGCCGCTGCCGCGGCAACCGGGGCAACCGCAACCACCTGATTTTGTATGTGGGTTTTATCTACATCAGCCTTCAATTTGGCGGCGGATTTACATATGCCATCTATGACACTTTTATCAACTTCTGTAGTAGTTGGATGTTGTGTTATACGCAGAAAACTGTCAATATACATATGCAAAATCCGGATATATTCAATATTGACGATATTATCCACTTCAATGACAATATGGTTCTCCTCTTGGTCATTGTATATTATGGTTTGAAACCCCGGTACGTCAATAATTTCAGAATCTTGTTGTTGAGCAACTGTTTCTAAATAACGTCCGAATACTTTAGTAGCTTCTTCATTGCTTAATTGAAAATTATCCATGATACCTTTGATGATTATTTCAGCATTGTCCGTTTTCTGATATAGAGATTGTATAAATATAGTTTTAGCATCCATTTCTTTAAAGTTCTCCACACGTTTGAAAACCATTCTGGCATCTTTAGAAATATTGGGTTGATATATGACAAACAAACTGGATAAACATTTGATGTATTTCTGCAAACTATTTAGTTCTTCGGATATCAACATTCTGGCTACATATCGCATGTTTAGAACTTGTATGTTCTCCTCATGTAAATCTTCAAATGGTCTCAATTTATATCCGGACTTTTGCAAAAACTCGTTAATAGAATCTATGACCGGATTGACTGCTGTCCGAATATATTCTGCCAATTCTTCTGGTAAAACGGGTCGGTTTAGTTCTCCATGAACCCGAATATTTCCAGTTTCCAAAAAATCAATATAGATTTCTTCGGACAATTTAGGCATTTTGATAGCCATAGAAATTTGGTATCCTTTTCCTAAATTTCTGGCCAAACGCATTATTTCTTGTTCAGACAATTTAGGGATTTTTTTACCATTTCGCGATATTTTATTGACAAAAAGACGATACAGGTTCTCTCGCATACTTCCAGGATTGTATTTAATAAACGGTATGATTTCCGTTGCATGGATATTTTTGAATATTATTTCCAATGGGAGTTTAGCATTTAGGCGCGTATCAATTAATATAGAAAATGACTGAATCCCACGTTCCACATAATTCAGGTCCGATTTCCGACCGTAAAATACATTATAGAATAAATCAATGGTTTTATAATATTCAAATGCATGTTTGTCTATATTCCCCCTAGCTTTTTTCAAAATGTTCTCCTTTTTAGCAACCAACTGTTCCACTGTTTCAATATGGTCTTCTAAATGCAAAAAAGGGAAATACGTTTGTATTATAACAGACTCTAAATCATCCACATTAGGTTTAGACTGGATATAGTTCAATACATTTTCGGCAAAACAAACGGTTATAACATTGTCAATTGGAGAACCAAAGTTTAGCAATAACATATTGTCAAAAACCGTCAAAACATTGGAACTTGTAGGTTGATATAACATTGATTTGTCTATGGTGTATGGGTCTACTGCAAATGCAAAATCCTGATATTTAGAAAACTTTTGACCTACTGGTACTTTAACCCTATAGTCATTTCCAATAAATCCTAAAACTTCTTCGTATGTATAAGTAGTTGTCGCAGAATTAATATTAGGGTCTATGGGAAGGTCCAGATTGTGTAATAGTTGGACTAATTGTTCTCTAGTAAAATCAGTGCGCCAATTATTAGTCATACGTTGATATATAGCCATTATGTCCAACTTCTTAGAGACTTCCATAAACAAATATAATTCGTTGTAAGAAATAACATTTGCACCGATTGCATGGACGATTTTGTTTTTTATAACGCGTATGGAGTCATCTTTGTGTATTTGCTGGTCAGTTTGTATAATAGGAACACCCAATTCAGTCAATTCGGGTGTGCTAAACGGGGAACCTCCAGAAAACACATATACTTTTTCTAGAACTCCATTTGAATCTAAACAGTTAACTTTGTAGACATCCATATTTATATATTTTTGTGTTATTTTTTTGTATAGTTATTGCGCAATATCATATTATGTATATTTAGGAAAATATCCGGACACGTAGTAGAAAGATATTGAGTATTATCCTACGATGATACATCATCATAGGATATTGTGCGATTTGTATATTAACGCATATCATAAAATGGATTATCTGTTATATTCATGCCGCAATATTCTTTAGGCGATTCTTTGTAATTAGTAGGATTATGAATACCGGCTTCTTTAGCTTTTTCTAATAAAAACTTGAAGTTCTCCCAAAACTCGCTTTTATGTCCAATTGATTTCGTGGCGATATGTGATAGTTCATGTATAGCTACAAACGTAAGAGTATGTTCGTCAATCAACCTGGTATCATCATCTTTTTTTCTGTTCAAACAAAATGCCACTTTTTCTCCCTTGTTTTCACTATACGCAGTTAATGTGCTAGTTGGCAATGTTTCCATGACTTTTTTAGGATTGAAACCGGCAACCAATCGTTTTACATTATCCTTATCCATATAATTATCCTCCATATATCTCACTAAATGCCGGCATTTTTCAGTTACAGCTGCCAATAAATTAGCGGCTTTTTCTTGTCTAGCAACCGTTCCATCTCTTACACAATAGGTATTGCCGTCAGACCTTGCTATAATACACTTTAATCCGTCAAATCCCTCTAGTTTAGATAAGTATATGAAAATACAAACCCCAATAACTATACCAATAACGATATAAGCTAAAATATCCAACGAGTGCATTTTAGTAATCTACTTATATTATTCGTATATTTTCTGGGCCGGTTATTGTATTTTATCGCAAATACTTTTGACTGTTTTTAAACTCGGAATATGTTCTCCCAATATACACACTGTCATATTAGATTTGATGAAATATTTTTTAATAACATCATGTATATCTTTTTGTGTGAGATTCTTGTAAAAATTGGCATATCTATCGTGATACGATGTAATCGGTGTTCCATCATCATATAAAATAGTTTTACTACCATTATGAAAACATGCGTTTTCATTTGATTCTTCCTCAATAGCCATACTACCTTTCATATTACTTTTAGCAATACGTAATTCAGATTTACTTACTCCATGTTTTTGTAAATCTATTATAATATCTACTAACAATGGGAGAACCCCTGCCCCCATTCCTTTATTTACCAAAAGTTTAGCAGGATCAGTTTCTGCACTTATGGAAAAATCGCCTAAAATACTGTAATAGCTAGTATCTGCATAAGAACTATATGTCAACCCATTAGCTTCTCTCAGAATTGCAAATAAACGTGCATTCATAAATCCGCCTAAAATATTCCCCAAAAGATTTAGCGCATATTTATCTGGAGAATATTGAGAACATGTTCTAAATCCGATTATCAAATGCAATGTATTCAATCCTTTGCGTTTTTTGATAATATATTGAGGTTCAGTTTGTGGATAATAGGATATAACTGGATTTGGACACCGTATAAACGGTTGAGATTCTAATACATATGTAAAGTCGCTATGACGCAATATTTCAATAAACTTTTTAAACGGAACATGCGATACGATACTAATAGCCATATTACTTGGACGATAAAATGTTTTATAAAATTGCAATACTTTAGCATAATCTAATGACCCAGGTTTATGAAAGTCCAAAGTATCAATTGGACTTTCATAGGAAGACCCTTTATATATACTCGCATCATACATATCAGCAATTATATCTCCACCTGAATCTTCAAGCAAAATAGTTTCTTCTATTACAACTTTTTTCTCTTTTTCAAACTCTGCTCTATCAAAAACGGAGTTCATCAACATATCTCCTAAAACCCATATACAATTTTTAACATATTCATCTTCGCATTTTACTATGTAGTTTGTATAAGATTTATTAGTTGATGCATTAAAATATGCCCCAATTTCATCATATATTTTTGATATATCTTTAGACAATGGCATTTTTTTAGTTCCCTTAAATACCATATGTTCTACAAAGTGAGATACACCTCGCATATCATCGGTTTCCATAGCAGACCCAACTTTGCAAAATACTTGTATAGCACTTATTTCAATACTGTTGCGCGGTTTTTCGTAAATTATCCTAAATCCATTAGGAAATGTATGAGTATGAATCATTATTTATATAATAAATTATGATACTATTTATTAACGAGATTTATTAACGGGTAGTCTATTGGCATCCAACACCAATTTCAAGAGGAACTCGGCCTAAATCGGGTTCAATGGTGCTATGATTCCATGGACCTACGTCTTGCTTAGGAATAATGGGGTCAGAACGCAACTGCAAGTTGGCGTTTTTCAGACTTTGTCCAATAGTGTCTAAACCAATGAAATATCCAGATTGAAGTAAATCGGGCATGCCTCCCTGATTTAGAGCAGATGGGTTAAGTGCAGCCCATTGACTGTTGTTATCCTGAGGTAGCAATTCACTTGGTTTAGCGACTGGTTGTTGAGCGTATCCTGGAGCAGTTTCGGGCGCAGGAACTACATATTGGGCATTAGTTTCTCTTACACCTGGTTGTTTTTTTTGTTTAGGACCATATTTAGCACTTCCGTCTTCCATACGATCAACAATGAGAGATTTAGATGATGAGTAATATACCACAAACATTACGGATACAACTAAAATACCGATTAATATCATTTTATCTGCCGAAAAAAGTTTAGACATACTTTATATACATACGCCGGATAAAAATATTTTACATTTTTGTTATTTTTGCTAAATAAAATGTGATTAAATGTTGTTATAGGCTTTTGATTTTTTGGGATAATTATATTTATTTTTATTTATTCGGATTTTTCATAAAATGTATCTTCGTCTAAATCGCTATCGCTATCATCCAAATCTTCCAACATATATGTATTTTTAATCCGTTTTGCTTCTAAATAGGCAGAAAGTGCTAAATCTTTTGCGAGTTTAGCCTTTTTTTTTGCGTCTTGATACATTTTATAGTAAACATCATTTCGGTCTTTAATCTGCATTTGTTCACTTTCCGGTATTTCATCTAAAGATAATTCAAACTCTTTCAATTCATCCGGCGATTCATTCGCATGTGATAATTCATCTATATCTATTTCTTGACATACTTCCGATATACATTCATCATTAGGTGTAATAGGATAACTATTTGCAATAACATGTTCTATGGTTTCTTCCGAGTAAACTTTACCAGTAGTTGTATGTCCTGAATCAATAATTTCACTATGATTATCAACATTATCTTGTAATAAATTGGATGTATTAGATATATCCGATGTATCTACAACTATTGTTTTTGTTTGAGGTTTTCCTAAATATTCATTAGTATCTTTTTGTTCGGATTTGGGTCGCGCATTTTTTACTAAAATACATTTCTCAAATAAATTGTTATCAGGTAATACCAACATTTGCTTGATTTCTATTTCAATTTGAAAACTTCGGGCAGAACATTTTATACCCTGTATTTCTAATATAGTAATGATATCGTTTTTATCAGTTATTTCTTCGGGGTTAACTAGTTCTTCATTATCATTGTATATTTTGAGAGAACATTTTCCCATTTGTGTGGGAACATGTGTTCTAACAATGTAATATTTGCCCGATTTATACAATTTAAAACATGATGAGAATGAGTTCTCTATATCATGTAAATCCAATTCTGTGTCAAACCATGTTTCCCTGTGGTCATAGATGTATTTCTGGGAATAATTTTCCAATTTTTCAATCCATTGTATAAAACTTTCATGTTCATTTGTAAACATCAAATCTGAAAAATATTTTTTACCGGCCTTTAATATACCCTGTTTAGTATTACATTTAGGCGTTTGAATATATAACGGCAATTCATTTATTCTAAACTTGATGAAATAATTTCCGCCAGAAACTGAGGTAGGTTTCAATAATAATAATTTGCTAAATGGGAAATCGTCTGTTGCATTGTATATTCCGTCCATAGTTATATATTTGGTTAGCATTTTTGTTGGTTTTTTTAAACGAGAACTATATTTTGTTATATCCTACTATATAAAAACACTAATGTCTAGGTGTGTGGTATGATGCCGATGGGCATAACATACATCTAGCATCATGCTTGTCATATGGATTTTTAATCCATACGACCAGACACTAACCTTTACTAATAGATGCTAAAGGTTGAGTTCGTAATATATACTAACAAAAAATATAATCATTAAATAATACATGTCATTTAAAACATTTCGGGATACTTGTATAGAATATTTAAATAAAGAAGATATTAAGCGTGATTTAAAAGAAATATTGAAACCTATAGTTTCAACAATTTACAATGAAATATATATTTATATATGGTTGATTTGTTTTTATAATGTTGTGTTTATTTTTATAGTTTTAGCCAATTTCATTTTGTTAGTGCGCTTTTTAAAAAAACCACCAGGTGAAAAATATATTTAGATAATATATATCCATAATATGGCAAAAAATAAGTCTCAAAAACAGCAACAAAAACAGCAACAGCAAAAACAGCAACAGCAAAAACAACAACAACAACAACAACAACAACAACAAGGAGGCGATGGTGCTGCAGATAATGCGTTGAAAGTATTCGGAGGACCAAACGAACAACATGCGCAAAGTGAAAGCAATAATGCTATTGCCATGAAAAACTCATGTTCTTTTCAAGCTGGACAACAGTCTGGAGGAAAAAATGTTATGGAAGATATGTTAAGCAGTATTCCGAGTAAACATTCCAAACAACAATTGAAAAACATGATTAATGCGCAACTTAAACAACTTAAACGCCAAAATGGAGGAGCGTCAACCTTATTATATAGCGAGTTTAATCAATCTGCCCCTGCACACGCCGTGTCTGAAGGAATGACACGAGTTGCAGTAGGACACCGTGGTGGCGGCGATGCACCTGCCCAAGTCCCTGCAGTTGATTTACAAAAGCTTTTTATAAAAGGAGGCAGTAAACTATCTAAGCAACAGTTGCAGCAATTTAGCCAACAACTTAATAAATTGCAACAACAGCAACAGCAACAGCAGCAAGGAGGTGTCGGATTGAACGAAATTGTCGTCCCCCTTATTTTGTTGTACGCTTCCCAAAGATATGCTCAGGGTAAGACTGCTAAAAAGAATGCTAAATCGTTTAGCAAGACATTTCGCAAGTCTCGCCGTTTTAATAAGTAAATAGTCTAGTATAATCTAGTATAATATAATGGTATTTATATAAATACCATTATGGATAATCAAACAAACAGTCAATCTAATGAATTAGTTATAGGAACAATTACCAAAGAAAGGTCTTCACAAGAGTTTGTAGAAAACGTTAAAAAATGGGTTTTATATGACCAACAGCTAAAAATAGTAAAAGAAAGAACTGACAAAATAAGAGATATGAAACATATTCTAGGGTCTGCTATATGTACATACATGGATGACCATAATCTCACTCAAAATGAAATAGAAATTACCAATGGAAAATTAAAAATATACGAAAAAAAGGAATATTCGCCACTTACATTTTCGTATATAGAGAAATGTTTAGCAAAACTTATTTCTGACAAAACTCATGTAGAATATATTATACAATATTTAAAGGAGAACAGAGAAATCAAAACAACTACTGATTTGAAAAGTATTTACAAAAACAAATAACAAAAACAAATAATATTATAATATATAACTATGGAAATACATAAATCAATTGTGTCTCAAGCATTGTATGGCGACAATGGTAGAGCAGCAATACCATTAAATGTATTTATGAAAAAATCAAAAAATGAGCAAATTGGCGGTAAAAAAAAAGACATAGAACATTTGGGTGTGCCATTAGTTATTGCATTAGTAGAAGTGAATGTAAATAAACCATGTAATCACAATGAAAATACATTTACCGATTTACTAAATGATAGCGAAAATCGGATATTATCTATGAAAAAAACAAACTCACATGGGTTTTCTGACCCTATAGAAATATCCGAATATAAATCAAACTCTAGGGATTTTTCGCCTATTTCTGATGAAATGTATGACAAGTTATTGAACTCTGTTTTAGAACACCCTATTGAAGAAATCCACGACTCAGATATAACCGAAAAAAAACAAAAAAAAACAAAAAAAATACGCGCCAAAAAATAAAATAGAAAAATAAACATGTATATTTTACAATAATTTATCATTGTAAAATAAAACTTTTCTATATGGTCATATGAAGTATACATAATACGGTTTTGCAAACTAATATTCAGACCAACTATTGCGATTAAATGCATTCAGATTTAATAACTTATCTGCATTTTCTTTCCAAAAATTGACCTTTTTATCCATCAGTGCATCTTCTTCCGTTTTAGGTTGCAATTTATTATTTGCCATAGTCTGTAAATCTCTATCCGTCGGTTTTGGTTTAGTTCCATAGCAATTTACACCAAACTTAATATACGGGTTCTCCATATATCCACCATTTACTCCTGGACGACCGCAATTGTTCTTCGTTTTAGGATTTTTCTGCAAATCTTCCCAAGTGGATTTCTGTGTAGGAAAGTAGGCCATTTGCCCTTCTGACCATCCGTAACTACACCATTCACCGCCTTTGTTATACGCATCTTCTATTTCATTATATGTGGCTAACCTTGCTCCAAATGCAGTGCATACTGCTCTAGCGTCATCATATGTGTATAAATTGTTTGATACGTTGAATACTTCCGGTGAAGAACTTGAACTTTTAGGAGTAGGTTTAGGAGTGTCTCCACCAGATTTATCTGAATTATCCGATGAAGACCCTTTCCAAATGGATTTTAATGAATCAGTATCTAAAATAGAAATACCCAATACATATTTGCAAAATAATACAATTGCTGTAATAGTAAATACTATTATTGCTAAAGTGCTCAACAACCATAATGATAATATTGAGCCTGGTCCAGACGTTGGTATCTGAAATACAAATGAAATCGCTGTATAACAAACTAAAAATATACCTGTGTAAATCAGAGTGTTTGTATCATTCAATGTATTGTAAGTATTAGTCTGAATATTATCTACTGATTTTGGATTATTGTAATAATACAATAATAGGTATGCAAATATAGCAATCATAACCATGACATCAACTATTTTTATAATATATTCAGTTCCAGTCATATTTGTATTAAATAACCCCAAAAATGTATATGCAACAAAATAAACCGCTAAAAACCATAATAATAAAATAAAATTAGAACTAGTAAATACCTTATTAAATGTGTTTTTGATATCATCCGTTAAAGATGAGTTTGCAGGGGCAGTTGACATATCAACTGCAGTAGTAGCAGTTTTAGTGTCGGTTGATGATGTTGTCGTAGTATTAGTAGCAGGTTTAGCATTGGTTGATGATGTTGTCGCAGTATTAGTAGCAGTTTTAGTGTCGGTTGATGGTGTTGTCGCAGTAGTAGGTTTAACAGTAGAGGTGGTGCTAGGAGATGCAGTAGAGGTGGTACTAGGAGATGCACTAGAGGTGGTACTAGGAGATGCAGTAGATGTGGTACTAGGAGATGCAGTAGATGTGGTACTAGGAGATGCACTAGATGCTGGCGCTGCAACTGATCCACTATTTGTATTTGATGAATTATTGCTAGACATTATGTATATTATACCAGGTTATTTTTTTTGCGATAAAATAAACAGTATGCCATTGGAGTAATTATATGAGAATCTACTTGTTCAGGTATTTCTTTAACGATTTGGTCATTATAATTTAACCATTTTCCAGTAGAGTTTTTTACAAATGCGGTATAATGTCCGCCAGAAACCCCGCCAACATGATTACAAATACCAAATAAATCATATACATATTGTTGTGGATTATACCCTTTTACATATTTAGATAAGTTAAGGTTCTCAATAGGAAACTCTATCAAGTTTCCCATTTTCATAGAACCATCTGGTGAAAATCGTTTTAATGTAATGACTAAAATCTTAGGAAAGTTCCAAAATCCTAACGTTTTTACTACATCTTCCTTTTTCCCGGTTTTTTCGTTATACCACGCATTGTCCCCAGATAATGTTTCTGATGCAACAAAATTATCAAAACAGTCATATAAAGAGCAAGTATTTTCGGTTGGAATTGGCAAATCCATAATAAAAAAACTTTCTGGTTTAGTACTATGAACCTTTTTCTTTAATGAAACAATTTGTGATACATATATACCATAAAACATATCCATTATTTCTGAATATTCTTTTGCATATACATCTTTCAACATATCATAACATTTTAATGCTAAATCATCCACTGAGTTCTCCGATTTTCCGTTGATATTCATTTTCATACCTCTAGAAATGCTATTATGCATACATTCAATCAAAAAGAGTAAAAACTCCGGCATATCATTCTGAGCCCAACCGGTAAAAATATCGCGGTTCTTTGCTCGCGCAACCCGATGAACATTATGCACAAACTTATTTGGAGCAACAACGCCATTTTGAGCCCACATAACATTTCGCAAATCGTTCCATTCTTCTATGATAGAACAATCAATCAATCCCGGTTTCATATGGCGTTTATAACCAGTAGAGTTCAAAAACTCATGCAATTCATATGTATGATTGAGAACTTGGATGCAGGAATTGAGAAAACACGTATTTCCTAAATTGACTAGTCCAGTCAACCCTTTACCAGTATATTTAGATAAATCCATTTGTATAATGATATAAACACAATTATATTATAATAGCATACTTATCTCTATATCAGTTATATAATGTCTAATCGTGATAGAAATAGAAGTATTGAAAACATACTTATGGATTATTTATTAGATGCAATTAATGCAGAACCAAATGCTCAATATGAACGTAATGTAAATGTATTAACTCGAATATTCAATGCATATCAGAGAAATCAAGAAATGTATAACAGGAATATGGAAGAACTTATTGAACTTTTACGCACAAATATGAATAGACAAACTACCCCAGCAACGAATAGAGAACCTGTATATAATTCCAGGTATTTTACGGCATCGGCGAGAGATTTATCTAATAATGCTATACCACCTACTACAAATAGAGTGCCAACCTATTCAATGGCTACTGCATATATGAATAGAACAATGACGCGAGATTTATCTAATAATGCTATACCACCTACTACAACTAGAGCACCAACTTATTCAACTACAATGGCTGCTTCAGCCGAATCTCGTGGTACACCTTCACAATTACTTACATCGCAAGATAGAATAGTAAATCGCAATATTGAAGATGCTGTATCTGATATTACATATAGTTCAGAAGAATCGGAAACACGTTGTCCCATTTCGTTAGAAGATTTTCAAGTTGGGGAAAATATTTGTAAAATAAATAATTGCGGGCATATTTTCAAAAGAGAAGCTCTTTATAGATGGTTTAATAATCACAATAGCTGCCCAGTTTGTAGATGTCATGTAATATCTACATCTATTGACACTCGCAATGCATATAACAATATACCCAATAACATACCCAATAACATACCCAACAATATACCATTCAACATAATAAATACTCCTATAATACAAAACAATATAAACGACTATGCGCAATCAATTGCGTATAGCTTGATGGCGAGTCTAAATACGAATCCTAGTGGTCTACGAGCTTATAGCGTTGATATACCATTATATTACGATATGTCGGGAAATGCGACTTAATGTCTGGTCATATGGATTTTTAATCCATACGACCAGTCATAAATGACTAGGTGTGGATAGAAAGCCATAATAATATAAAGTTATTTGCATATACTATATACCTGAAATATATAGTATGATGGACGAAATTGAATCAATTACTGGAATAGATACATTTATACAGGATATACGGTATATTTTAAAAGAAATTAATGAATCCCAACATGCAAAACGAAATGAAATCCGCGAACATTTCAAAAACATCGCGTCAAATCCTGAACATTCATATTCAGCAAAAGAACAAGTTGCGATATTACTAGAAATAATGAATTGCTATAACACAAATATAGGTGAATATCAAAAAAATATGAGAGAACTTGGTATTATAACTAAAAATCTTATTAAAGCTCACAATAATCGGGCGTTCTCCGATGAAAGTCATACATCTGATGAAACCATACGAACCGGACCATCCTATTCGTTATATGACTATTTTGTGCACTTGATATGGGGTAAACCGAATCACAAATCCGATGCTGTTGAACCCGGAAGAGAACCTTCAGTTGATTTAGCCAATATTTTTATAAACCCTGATAATGAAATAATTTGCCACGACCTTGCACAAACTGCCAGCGAAATACTTGGCGAATCTGGAGATAGAACCCGTGCGCGAAACAATGCAACAGATAATAACCATATGGCCCCTGATATTTTATCCAAAAAAAAAAGACGCAATACTATACAACCTATTATCGTAAAACATATACCGCACATGTGATTATTTTTTAGCCGAGGTTGGAAAGAACGATGTTATAGTCTGGATTCTGTGTTTTTCATTATAAATATTAGTCAAGAACTTGTCAAACAGCAACGCTTTTATTTTGGCTGAACAATATTTTTCCTTCTTTTTCATGAATATTTCTATGTCTCCGTCCACTTCTTCATTTAGTTTTTGCATATCCTTCTTGAATGTTTTGATAAGCATATGCTTCCCTTTATTTAGCCATATTTGTTCCAATGCCAGGCCGAATAATTGCTGCAGTGGTTTCATAAGCTGGTTAGTAATATAAAATACATAATCCACCTGCATGCGATTTGCTATTATATATTCCGGGGTTTCTATTTTATCACCCTGTAGCGCCTTTTTAGCATCATTCACAATATGCACGAACTTCATACGATCACCTGGTTTGGGTTTGTTTCCGGGGTCGCGTTGCCCAATACGGTCTGCTAGAACCCGGTGCGCAATTTGAAGTGGGTTTTTATAGTCTCCTCGGAGTGCTTTAGTTATTGTGAGTTTATCCATAGGAACTGTACCCCGGATGAGTTCCGTCAATGCGCCTTCTAAATAGTCTATGGCTTTTTGCACACTATTTTCTTTCATGAGAATATTTAGGATTTGGCCATAGACATCTTTCAAATAATCGCAACTATCGCGGCGTTTTAGCGATAATCCCATATACTTGAGTTTTCCTTTGTTGGGATCGGTTTCATACAACATACCTACATAGCGTTTCTTTGAAAGGAGAACAAACGGCATCAGTGTTTTTTCGTAAGTGAGCTCCATTGGAGGCTTCAGGAATTGTGTACAGAGGTCTGCCGCATCTTGAGCAATTTCAATTGTCATTTCTAACGCCGGTTTGCCGACGATTTTTTCGCCTGTATTCGGATTTTCCAAGTTGAAGGTAAAGAATACCGAATCTGTGTTGTGCACTATGATATTACCAACTCCGGCAGCAAAATGATGGTTTTCTGTGGTAAGGTCATATACATATCCTTCGTATGGTATTTCATATATTTCTTGTATTGTCGTATCAAAAGTATCTGCTATTTGGTTTTGTATTTTTAATGAAATAACGGATTCGTCATCCGCATTTAGCCGAATTTGCATTCCGGATTGTTGGGCAATAACCGCCAATTTCGCTAAATATACCCAATCTCTGGAAAAGTATTCACAGTATTCGGATAACGTAAAATCTCTATAACACTGTAGTTTGTGTGTATTATCAATAGGATGATGCAATAATTCTGCGCCCAGTTGCACATCTTTAGGCGATATTTCTTCGCCGGTGTGTAATACCAATGAATGGTCATCGGTAACATCCACGCATCCGGTATGAGTTAACACACGCATCATTTTCTTATGTGGCGCCAACCGATGCCGTATAATTCGGTGCAATTTTGTCCATCCTTTTTCTGTCCATGTTTCCACACCATTCAATTCCCATATTTCTTTTTCTTGTTTTCCTTCTTCCAAACACAGTTTCCATCTATTTCCGAATCCATATCTATTTCCTAAATCCTCAATAGCACATACATCGGTTTTACCATTTACTCGGATATAAATCGGAGTATAATTAGCAACACTATCGCCATATACATATTCGGCTTTGGTCCGAACCGGGCCGTGTATCGCCGTCTCATATACCCGGTCGCCATACACTTCTTCAATAATTCGTTTGGCATAGGTTATCATCATTCTGCCCGTTGCCGTAGTACAAGCCGCTACATCCTTCTCATAAAACGTGGATGTGCGTGCGCCGCATTGGCCATACAATGAATTGGCAGTGACCTTATAACCTAATTGACGTTTATCCAAGATATTTTGCATAAAGGGGTCTTTTTCTGTTTTCGCTATTTTCCGGGTATTGGCACGGGCCTTTAGCAATTCTTCTAAAATAGATGGCATGATACCTTTTCGGTTTTCTGGGAACTGTGCCCATCTGCAAATCATCTTGCCGACCTTGGTTTTAGTCGCTTTTGCCGCAGGGCGCATCGGGTTGCGTAAATACTTGAAAGTGTCAAACTCAATATCAATGTATTCGTATCCGGGTAAATTGTCATACACGTATTTTCCGGTTTTAGCATCTCGTTCACCGGTCTCTTTTATGAGATTCCCTTCTAAATCATATTCTTTCGCCCACACCTTGCTATCGTGCGAAAAGTTCTGACTAATCATAGAAGATGGATATAGCGATGCATAATCCACACAAGCAACCGGGTTATCCATATACATTGAACATTTAGGCGGAAGAACAATCGCCCCTTCATATCCTTCATTGGCTCCCGACTTGTCTAAATCCGGCATGAGAGTATTTTTATCACGGCATTTTTTAGCAACATAACTAGTGAGTTTAATTCCTTGCCCGCGAAATACCAAGAAACTGATTGGAACCGAGCAAATTGACGACATTTCCACATATCCGGTTATAACATCTATTTTATTCATCAAGTGATGCACCAGGTTGCAATCTTGAATACAATATTTAGCAACAATTGCCCGGTCCGCGGCCGACCCTTTAGACAAACGGAAAATATCTTGAGGGGTTACATCGTCTTTTGCCATACCCCACTTGATGGATTTGCCGCCTGCGGCGGCTTGGACGTCTTCGTGTCCATCTAATACTAATACATTGTATGACACAATGACCTCCTTACCTTTTACAGTTTCACATACTTCGCGACCTTTAATAATATTGCGCACCACGAACTTTTTGCCGTCTCTGTAATAGTCCGATGTGAATCCGCCAATCTCAATGTGTATAAAATCTCCCGCATGTAGCCCCATCAAGTTTTGGCTATAAAGTTCAGTTATGGGGTTTCCGGAGGAGTCTTCAGTTAGCACGATTTTTTGGACACTATCGCTGATAAATTGCCCAGCAACGTCGTCTAGTTTGTATGAAGACAAATTGAAATCGCGGCGGAAATACGTATACATATCTATTTGTAGCCTACCGGCCATTTTGAAATATCGCAAATCGTATTCGCCAGTAGCCAATTGGATTTTCGTGTTTTCAATGGTTATTGCTCCGGTATCGCGAGAAACTTTAGCAGATAATTCGCCGGCTTTTCTAGACAATAATAGGAACTCGGCCTCACATTTGAGCTCCAATGCCCGCTGAAACATAAACTCATAATCAAAGCCAAATATGTTATACCCAATAATAATATCGGGGTTTTCGCGTTGGATAATATCGGTCCATTTGAGCAATACACCTCGTTCTGTTTCCGCAGTTTCAATTTCAACGCCTTCTACTGGATCGCAACTACCTAATACCACGCAATGATTTAGGTATGGCTCCGGTTCGCCATATCGCATAAATGTGGACCCGATAAAGGTTACTTCATCACCCTTAAGGGCTGGAAATCTGGCCGTTAATACCTCGTTCAGGGCTTGCACTTTGTATTCACGGTCATGCTCCTGGCTCATCAACACGTCTATAATGGTTATAGTAGACTTGGATTTTTTGGCGGGTTTATGGATAGATTTAGGAGCAACCGGGGGTTCAATTTCTTCTACTACATGTTCAATAGCATCGTCTATATCATCATCGTCATCGCCCCCTTCGGCGGCGTCCGCGCCGCCGGGTTTATAATTAGTTGCGGCTTCTTCTTTCATGCGTTCAAACATCGTATCCAGTGTCAGCAATTCTGATGCATCCGCACTCTCAATATCCGAAATTGGTGTTTTAATAATGTTGTCAGCAATCTGAGAAACTCTCACTTTACCTGGTGCGACTTTCGGATATACCAAATCAATATCATCACAACGACCGAATCCGAATGCTGCCAAAATCATTTTCTTGCATAAACTACCGCATTGTTCTTTTTCTAGTTTCTGGCAACTCAAATGGCGATTGAATACATCGGCAATATTCATAGCTAATCGTTTGTATGTCTTTTTAGGGAGAGGGAAATCGCCATGTGAACTACTGGCTTCAATATCAAAACTACATATTTTGTATGGCACGCGGGTTTCTTTTTCTGGCATTGGTTTGATGTATTGCGATTGACAAATATATTCATAATCACAGGTGGTTGATTTGACTGGACATTCATAGCATTTAGAAGTGGAAACGGAAACCCACCCGGATGGACTGATGTTTTGTATGTGAAAGAATCGCAAAAGGGGTGGAATAGAACTCTCATACAATACTAGTGCGGTTTTTGCATATAGAAATGGCTTTGGTCTACGTCCGCGGTCGTCGGTGTATTCATACCACAGATTTTTGACTTTGTTCATTGTAGCCGTATTTTTAAATGTAAAATGTGCAAATTGGTCCAATTTTCCACCGCTAAAGCCATAGAGTTTGTTGTATTCCACCAATTTAGCGCTGATGATGGAGTTTTCGAAATACTTACCTATTTTTTGTTTGATATCGGCCAATAAACCGGAAACAGTTGCTTGTGTCCAAGAATTGCCAACTTTTACAAAGAAGAATGGCTGAAAATCCTTTACAAACATGGAAAATGTTTCCCCGGCTTCGTTCAATCCAAACATTTGTATAACAAATTGCGATTCGTCCGTTTTTTTTTCATATGGTTTTTGATTGGCGTCATCACTTGAACTATCTCCTTCGTCATCCGAACTTTCATCTTTTTCTGGGGTTTCGTCATAGATATGAAAGTCCAATAGACGGACAGGTTTAAGCACCGCCTTTTTTGGTTTAGGTTTACCGGCAGATGGTTTAACCGCCTTTTTAATAGTAATAGTAGTATTGCTAATTGATAGAGGATTCATTGTATTGTCGGTCATAATAATAAGTTGAATAATAATGATGCATACTGTTTATATGTATTCATCATTTTCAATTTTCTACGTTTATAAAAAAATTAAATATTTATCGGCTTCTGGTATGTCTAGAACGACGATTTTTGCGACTCTTGTGCATTTTCTTAGACTTAGGCTTATACTTATATGTAGATTTTTTGGGTTGACGGAGCCCCTCCATTGCCCATGCAATAATAGGACCAACTTCCCGTTGACCCTCAAAATACGATAATTTTCCATTTACTATTTTAAAAATAGTAGGAAATCCGCCCTGTAATTCTACATTTTCAGACGGATTGGATAAATACGGTTTCATTGTTGCTAAACCCTTCTCTGGGTCAGCTATTTCAGAATCTTCCACTTTATAAACAAGTGGTTTTGAATGACGCGGGAAACGCTTTGGTAATTCTTCTTCTATTATTTCCCATTTAGGGGCAAGGTCTTTGCAATGTCCACACCATTCTGCATATATCTTACCTAATATCAGTTTGGGTGCAGGACCGGCCCCGGGTGCAACATTATTTCCTCCTTCGGGTTGGGTTTTTTCTTCGTCAATCGTTTTATTCATAACCTTCTCTAAAAACCGATGCATGCTATAAATTATACATAGAAAGTATCTATAGAAATCTTTTCGGCATTTAATATATAATGAAACATTTACAATTCACGGTTACTGTATTTCTCATAATAATATTTTTCATAGGTATATATGTGTATTCATCTGGTAAATTGGACGCATTATTTAGTGTATCGCAAATTGAAGGCATGACAATGGAAGGATTGTCTGAAAATAGTGATTATGGTGCGAATTGTCCCGATGTTCTCATTCGTCAAGGAAACAAGGTATTGCTATACAATTCCCGTATTCCGGTAGTAAAAGATCTGAACCCATTAATATTTTCCAATTTAGACGAATATATTGATTTTACACGAAATGAACGTACTAAAGGAAATAATTGTCCCGTTCTCTTTTTACAACATGAAACAGATATACAAGGAAATGATGTATATCGCGTGCGACCCAATTTATTTGATTTGCAACCTGGTCTACCCATAAGGTCTGCTGCGCAAATTGCGCAAAATGCGCGAAACCCTGCCCCCATTATAGATGCAAATACTGACCATCCGCCATACAATGCTGGACAATATGCAGGGTTTGACCCATTAGGATTATCAGTTGGAGTATTTACGAAACTGGACGCAATACATCAATCTACTATAACACAAGATGGCTCATATAGTGATAACCCAATGGACCCTAATTGGGGAGGAGTGCTATATACACAACAAAAAATACAAAGTGGGAAATATGATGATAATAACGTATATAAACCCAATTTATTGACGGTTCATAATACACAATTCAATGCCGGACAATTTGGACATGAATCGCCGCCGAATCAACTGATAACCACCCCTCATTATTAGTATGTATTAACCTATATAATTACACTAAATACAAAGTCAATTATTATGATGTTATGGTTTTATATTTTTGGTTATTTATTTTCCTAAATATTCTATAACATTTTTAACACATGCTTTGGATATTTTTCGCGTTTTTTCGCCATTATGACATACAATGTTCTCCAATGACGTAGGATTTATTCGTATTTCATCAATCAACTTAGAAAACGTTCCATATTGTTTCATAATTGCCATTGCAGTAACTGAACTAATACCCGGGATTTGGCACAATATAATTTCGCCTATATTATCTGGCGTAACATTGTCTTTTTTAACCTTTTTAACAACTGTGCAATAATTCGCCGAAGATGGTTGTGGTTCTCCTAACTCTTGCGAATTTTGTTCTCCAGAGTTTTCACTATATCCTGCCGCTTCGCTTCCGGATATCTTCTCAATCGTATATGCCGCTCGTTTTCCGCGATGAAACTCTTTCTCCATTTTCTCAGCCATCCATACAATGTTCTCCGCCGTTTCATTAAGAGAACATGTCCTAAATACGCTAAATCCTTTGAAATGATTTAGACTAGTAATCGCCGACCATATAATCCGTTTTTCCATAGGGGTTCTCACTTGGGAGAACATGCCCTCAATCATATAAATAATATTGTGAGGTGAATATTCGCCAGTATGTATTAATCTGTATGACTGTTCTTCATATCTTCCGTCCTTAATACTTGCTAAAAGGTCGCTAAATGATTTGCGTTCAATCAAAACTACATTTCGTTGACCATCTGTTCTTATTAATATATCTCCTAAAGGGAGAACTTCGCGAGAAATCTGAATACTAGTATTATTTCCCGATAAATTGACAATAGCGTCTATTTTATCATATAAATCACGTTCTCGTTCATCAATAATAATATGCATTGTGTATGGTATAATGTTTGGCTATAATTGGATTATTATTGGGCTATTATTGGGCTAATAAGTTATATAGTAGTTTCCAGAGAAACTGTTATATCATTTTGTTAAAATATTTATTGCACTATTATGCTATTGTGCAATTATTTAATGACAAGCATGATGCTAGATGTATGTAATGCCGGTGGGCATCATATCACGCACCTAGATATTAACCAAACTTGGGGGTTAGTCTAGGAACATGGATATAGGTAGAAACAGGAGGAGTCAATCGGGTAAAATTGAGACGAGTCAAATTAGCCAACTTGCAGCAGTTGCCGGCGGGAATGCCTTGTGATTCGTATGCAACCGATGTCCAACTGCTACGACCAACTTGAGGAAATAGACCGGGCTTATTGTTTCCGCCACCTTGGTATTGATTAACAATACTTGATAATGAACTTGTTTTCTTTGTGCCGCTTAAAACCATAATGGGATTATATATTCTATAAATATTTTTATTTTCATTGCGAAATTATTTATGCTAAATAATATAAAAACAACGCACTAGTTAATATACACCTCCTCATTGTTTTCATTCTATTTACTGAATAAAATGAACACATCTGATAAATCAGCTCCTGCCTTTGCATATTCGTTTATTGATGACGATATTCGCGTTGAAAAATCAGCGAGTGGTCAAGAAACTCTTGTATTTGACCCATTTAATTCTCTAAATAAAGTTATAACGGAAGACGAAATCCGCCAAATACTTCGTGCATATGGAATTGATGTTCCGATTCATAATATCAAGTTATATCAACGGGCATTTGTGCATTGTTCATACATTAAACGTCCTGCTATAGAAAATCAACAAAACAATATTTCAATTATGCCTAAACCAGACGATTGTTTGTCATTATATACAAAATCTAATGAACGGTTGGAGTTTGTAGGCGACGGTGTTTTAGAATGTATTACTAAATATTATTTGTATCGCCGTTTTCCTAAAGAACAGGAAGGATTCATGACGGAGAAAAAAATCGCACTAGTGAAAAACGAATCCATCGGCAAAATGGCATATGAAATGGGACTACATAAATGGTATATTTTATCTAAACATGCGGAAAGCAAGCAGATTCGCACCAATTTGAAAAAACTGGGCTGTTTGTTTGAAGCATTTTTAGGCGCATTATTTCTAGATTTCAATAAAATATCTATCAAAGACGATGATGAATGGTTCGCTAAATTGTTTGTAACCGGACCGGGATTTCAAATGGCGCAAATATTTGTGGAATCCGTGTTTGAAAAACACGTAGATTGGGTATCGCTCATCCGCAACGACGACAATTACAAGAATATTTTGCAAGTCAAAGTGCAAAAGGAGTTCAAGGTGACTCCACATTATATGGAAGTATCCGAATATTCCCCAGAAACTGGATACCATATGGGCGTGTATTTATGTTTAGGCCAATCAGTGCATAATTTGAGACATACCGACGCAATTCCGTATGCACATTTTGGGAGCTATAGAGAAATACACCAATACATGTCTGAAAAAGGCAAAGTATTTGTATTCTTAGGCGAAGGACAGCACAAAATTAAGAAGAAGGCCGAGCAAATTGCATGTGAGATGGCAATTTCTAGATGGGTGTAATGTCTAGGTGTGTGGTATTATACCCGCGGGCATAACATACATCTAGCATGATGCTGGTCATATGGATTTTAATCTATACGACCAGACATTAAATATTTTTGATATGTTTGATATATATATAATGAAACATATCGCAGACAATCACTATGTTGTTATGTTTTTTATAATGATATTATCCGGGTTATTATCCACTATGAATGTCTGGGTAGACAAATACGACGATATACGTCTCAGCATAAATGATTTGTATATGATATTGCTCATGTGTGGATGGATGATATTTTTTATGGGATTATGGTACAGAGAACTTTATCCGGTAATTATTGGATTGGGTATGGCTATAGTAAATATATGGTGCATAAGAACCCAATTTTTAGTTTCCGAAACTCAATATAAAATGGGTATGATACCGCATCATTCTATGGCAATTCTTATGAGTAAACGATTATTGGAAAAAGAAAACAATATACACGATTTCCTTGAAAACATAATAAATACACAAGAAAAAGAAATCGTCTTTATGGCCAGTAAATAAATACTTTTCCTAAATAATAATGCGCAAAATGATATAGAATGATTTGTATATCACTTTGTATAATATGTCAATCAATATCAACGAACATGGATTTTGGGACGGTGAGTTTGCAGTAGGACATCATGTATATGATAAACCATTGAGTCATGCTTTAGTTCAATTTTTAAAAAAGGAGAACGTGCTAAAAATGGCTGATTTAGGATGTGGTTTAGCGCATTATGTTTCTCATTTCATTGAAAATGGAATCAAGGTAGACGGATATGATGGAAATCCATTGACACCCGAACTAACTGGAGGATTGGCATCTGTGCTAGATTTAGCTATACCATTCCGTTTTGAAACTCCTTACGAATGGATTATGTCTATTGAAGTTGGAGAACATTTACCGGCGCATTACGAAGACATCTATATCCAAAACTTGCATAATAACAATGAAAAAGGAATTATTATGAGTTGGGCATTGGAAGGACAAGGGGGGTTGGGTCATTTTAATGAGCGCAATAATGACTATATTAAAGCCAAATTATTGGCATTGGGTTATACAAATGATTTGGACGCGGAAAACGCGCTACGGGAAGCATCGTCCCTATGGTGGTTCAAAAATACACTCATGGTATTTCGCAAAATCGTATAATTTTGGTTAATGTCTAGGTCTGTAGTATTATGCCCACGGGCATCACCTACCATACATATATCATCATGCTGATAATATGGATTAAAAATCCATATAACAAGTCATTAATATAACAAAAATAAAAAATCAAATACATAATGTCGTTATATGAATATACAATAATATACCATACTATTGTATATATATGGAAGGTCGCAATTATTTAGAACAACTGCAATTTAAAAAACAGGCGAAAAAACCGCCAGTTATTAATATAGATTTTGGCGAAAAATCAAAAAGCACAAAAACTGCAAAAGTTGCTGATAAACCAAAAGTAGTTGAATTGGAAGAAGGAGAACTAGAAGAAGGTGAAATAGATAAGGATGTTCGCGATGAATCAAGTGCTAAAAAAGAGCCGGAACACCGAAAAGAAATGCATTTGAAAGATTTGCGTGGAAAAGTACCAGTTGATTATGAGTTAATTATGAAGCGACTTCAAACTCATAATATAACCGGAGTTGTAAATATGGTTTCTGTTAAACCTGGTATACAATTACTATCTCCTAGTATATCGGCGGCAATTCAAAAACCCATTATTACGAAAACCACAACAAAGGCAGTAATAGAAGATGAGGAAGAACCGGGTTCTCCAAAAATATCCCTGGAAAAGTCTATAGATGAATCACCTGAATCCGTTACTGGAACTGATATTTTTGGACCATTATCAGATAGCGACTCGGATTCCGAATCCGAACCTGAACCCCCAGTTGCCGCACCGGAACCTCAAGCCGCGCCCCCTAAGAAAAAGATTGTTATTAAGGGAAAAATTGACCTACCTGGGCCTGCTAAACAAAAGAAACAGGAAGCTACCAAAGACGCCGCCAAACAGAAGGTGGCCGAAGAGGAGGGAGAGGATGCTGCGGCGGCTGCGCCGCCCGGGGCGCCGAAGGCGCCCGGAGAACCCACTAAACGCGGTCGTCCACGAGGGCGTCAAACTAAAAAAGCAGCAAATGCGGTTGCCATAAAGCTCTCTAAAGCCGAAATTGCTCGCAGACTGCCAAAACAAGAAAAGCTAGTGGTCAAAACATCGCAATACTATATGAATAATCGCAAACTCTATGTCCATAAAATCAGAGAACTTTTCAAGCCATACGAAAAAGAATTAGCCGCAATTGACGAAAACGCATCATGTGAAAAAGACCCCTCTGCAAACTTCAGCCCTTTAACCCACCAAAAAATAGTCCGAGATTACCTAAATCTATACACTCCATATAGAGGTCTATTGCTATATCACGGTCTAGGTGCAGGTAAAACTTGCACATCCATTGGTATTGCAGAAGGTATGAAAAGTGCTAAAGAAATAGTTATGATGACACCTGCTTCGCTAGCAACCAACTATTTCACTGAAATCAAAAAATGTGGTGATGTTCTCTATCGCAAAAACCAGTTTTGGGAGTTTGTTGGTATTGAAGGACAACCTGATAATGTGGAATTATTATCTAAAGCTCTTTCGTTGCCTGCCGATTTTATAGAGAAAAAAGGTGGTGCATGGTTAGTAGATGTAAAGAAACCGCCCAATTTTAAAGACCTGACTACAGTGGAACAAGAAAGTATTGATGAACAATTAGACAAAATGATTCGTGCTAAATATACCGATATTCACTATAACGGTATCAATCGCCGTGTCATGAATATAATAACTCAAAACAAAACGATAAACCCTTTTGACAACAAAACCGTTATTATTGATGAAGTCCATAACTTTGTAAGTCGTATAGTAAATAAATTGGAATCTAAAAAACCCGACGTCATAAGTAAAGAGTTATATCAATATTTATTAACGGCCAATAATGCTCGCATAGTTGTGCTTTCAGGAACCCCCATTATTAATACTCCTGATGAGCTTTCGGTATTATTCAATATATTGCGCGGGGCTATACGTACTTGGACTATTCCGGTCCGCCACAAAGAGGGTAAAAAAATAACAAAAGAGGATATTTTAGATATGCTAAATAATCCACCGGCAGGAATCCCATCGGTAACCGAATACGATTATGTGGATTTTGGTGATAATAAGATTACTATAACTCGTAATCCACTAGGATTTGTAAATACAAAGCGTCGTGAAGCGAAAGGAAAGGCGGGTGGTGGGCTAGGAATACTAGGTAATTTGTTTGGTGGGGGTGGTGAAAAAAAACATGCTAAAACTGCCAAAAAGATTGTGGAAAAAACTGCCGAAAAGGCTAAATCTTCCAAGAAAACCACCAAAAAAAATCATCCAAAACCAAAAGACGGCAACTATTCGGCATATGAAATAGTTAACGGGGTTCTTAAAATAAAAGATATTCCTAAAGAACCCATATCGGAAGATGAAGATATAGATTATTACCAGAGAAGTGGTCATGATTTACACAAAGACGGCGGAGCAAAAGACGAGTTTGATAAATATACCGGTGTTAAATTGGACGAAAGCGGATATGTTTCTGATGACCAATTCCTTGATGCCGTAAAACGTATATTAAAGGCAAATGAAATAGACGTATTAGAAAAAATGATGAAAGACCAACCTGTCTATAATACGGCTCTCCCAGATGATTCAAAAACGTTTGATACTATGTTTGTAGACAACGATAATAAAACAATTGCAAATCCAAATGTATTCAAACGCCGTATTTTAGGACTTACATCATATTTCCGCAGTGCCCAGGAAAGTCTATTGCCTAGGATTGTAATGAATGGTGATAAAACATTCCATATTGAAAAGGTGGAAATGAGTGAGCATCAATTAGACGAATATGCATATAGACGGTTTCTTGAAGTAGAAGAAAAGAAAAACCGCGCAAAAAACAAGAATAGACAACCTAAAGAAGGCGAGGCTGAAACTGAACAAGAAAACTCAACTTACCGTGTATGGACTCGTGAAGTATGTAATTTTACATTTCCGCAGGATATTTCTCGTCCAATTCCCGATAAAAAACTTACCAAAAAGCAAATGGAAAAAGCTACTAAAGATTTAGAAAAAGAACTTGGGAATGTAGATAAATCCAGAGTAATTGGACCAAATGCAACTTTGAAACAAATTAGAAAAGCCATTGGAGAATCTTCTGCCGATGAAGATTCGGAAAACTCAGAATCCGATGATGATGAAAATACCGAATCCATAAGTTTAGATAGTATTGATGGGAGTGAAAATGGCGATGATATGGAGAGGTTTATGACCATTCTACAAGAACATGCAGAAAAAGCCGAAAAAATGACTAGTGCAGAACATGCAGAGTTTATAAAGCGTATTAAGGAAGCCCTTAAACAAAATGCGCCTAAATCGGATAAAGATGAAAGCAAGTATATGGACCGCATCAAAACGGTTCTCAGAAAGCTTGCATATGACCCAGCTAAACCTAAATCGGAACAATATTTAACCAAAGAAGGTATGTTGGGTTCTCTCAGCCCTAAACTATTAAAAATGCTAGAAAATATCCAAAATCCAGAAAACGAAGGTCTGCATTTGGTATATAGTCAATTCCGACATATAGAAGGTATTGGTATAATGAAAGCCATTTTAGAAGCCAACGGATACGCTGAGTTCAAAATAAAATCTGTTCCAGGTGCGGAATCTTGGGAACTTGTGGAAAACGAAGAAGACGTTGGAAAACCAAAGTTTGCGCTATATACTGGAACGGAAAGTGAAGAAGAAAAGGAAATTATCCGAAATATCTATAACGGAGACTGGGGATTTGTTCCTAAATCTATTTCGGATAAACTGGAGAAAATATCCAAAAACAATTTGTATGGCGAAATCATAAAGGTTCTCATGATTACGGCAGCGGGCGCCGAAGGCATTAATTTACGCAATACACGATTTGTGCATATAACCGAACCTTATTGGCATAATACGCGTTTGGAACAAGTGATTGGACGTGCTCGTCGTATTTGCAGTCACGAACAATTACCCGAAAAATTGAGAACAATTAAAGTGTTTTTGTATGTCACCGCATTTGGCGAAGAATTAATGGATAAAGTACCCAATTTTATTCAAACTGGAGATATAGATCCAACTGACTTAACCCATGTAGAAACTACGGATGAATATTTATTACGTATTGCTACTAAAAAAGAAACATTAAACAAAGCTTTTTTGAAAGCCATCAAAGAGAGTGCAATGGACTGCACATTATACAAAAACAAGGAAGGCTTAATGTGCTATGGAGTTGGCATGGATAAAAATCCGGGTAATCAGTTCTTATCACATCCTACAGTTGAACAAGACTTAGCCGAACGCGACGATCTCAACGTGAAAAAAACTGTATTAAAATTGGCTGTATTAAATACTGAGATACGAGGTGTAAAATATGCAATTGATAAAGCAACCGACAATTTATATGATTTAGCTAAATATCAGAATAATAATGATATAGAACTTATTGGAAAACTGATTAGACCTGGAAAAGGTAAAACGGGTTATGATATAGAGTTTGTACGAAAATAATAAAACATGTGATATGGATAATATACATGATTATGACTGTTGTCTACTTTTTTTTCGGTCTACTTTGGTAGTTGCCCGATAACCTCCAGATATTTCAGCAACTCGTCTGTCAGACCCACAATTGTTGCATTTCATTGTAGGAAGGCTGGAAATACTATCTTTTTCTAAATTGCTATCTAGTCCTCGGCAATTTTCACATTGAACATATTGCGCAATATATTTTTTATATATGAATTCTATTTTAGGCTGGTCATATCTACCTGATATAATCAAGCTATAGCTACCATTAACGGTTCCTGTTGCGGACAATTCAGCTAAAACAAACTGCTGTAAATGTTCCATCTTTCTACCAATAGAACTCGCGCAATGGTAAATGTTGGACCAGTGAGTTTTTTTACCGGCTTTTGTAATAATCGGTTGCTGTGGCAATCGCTTGCGTTGTTGCTGGCGTTGTTGTGGCATATGAGCATAAAGCCTTCCTAAAAGAGCCTGGTAGTGATAGTTTGGCGGATGGTATTCTAGTCCATAATTAAACGCAGGTTCTTCCACAGATGGTGCTATATCCATATCTATGTGCACATCGGTTTGAACAGATTCCGTAGGAATTGTTATCTCCACTGACTTAGTTTTTTTCCTGGGTTTTTTCTTCATTTTGCTAAAGTCTAGCATTTCTGCTAACAATTCTGCTTCCTTTTTTGCTTCTAATTCAGCATATGTGATTGTATTTGCGGGTTCCTCCATTGATAGCATTGTAGTAGTGTTAGTATTGAGTTCAGTTGTCATTTTATTATAAATCTGCTATATACTACGTAATAATCTTTCTAAATCAATTTTCTATTATTTTATGTATACATTCTCACTCTCTACCTCAATTTTCATATAACAATTATATATGAAAATGGACCCATTAAATGTTCCAATCCGATATATTCCTAAATCTCTAACTTTAAAAGATTTAGCAAAACAACGCAGAGAACTTAGGAAATCGCGAAAATTATACAAAACGAAAAAATACTACACACGTAGTCATATTGCATCTTTTAAATCGCGCAAATCGCGACATCTTAAACATGCCGAAAAATTATACGGAGTTAGGCATATTGCACCATCAAAAGAATTGGCTAAAAAGACGCAATGTTCTCAAGCAACCCTAGAAAAAATAGTCAACAAAGGTCGTGGTGCATATTTTTCTAGTGGTTCTAGACCCAATCAAACTGCCGAATCATGGGGAATAGCCCGACTAGCTAGTGCAGTTACTGGAGGTAATGCCAGTATTGTAGATTATCATTTATTACATGATGGATGCAAGCCCAACAGTCCAGCCTTGCGTTTAGCTAGAAAAACGTGTAAAATACAAAACAAATGCCAAAAATATATTATTAAATAATACTAAAAACACCAATAACATCTAATAGGTTCTAAGGATTTTTCATAAACTTGTTAAATATATCAACAAATCCTACTATTCCGTTAATAATTCCAGGATTATTCACAAGAAACTTATGTATTTCTTCGGCAATTAATTGCTCAACTGGAGCATTTATGTAATCTTCATCGTCAATAAAACCATAATCATTGCTATTAGTATTTTCTTCACATACATGTTGAGAACATATATCATCCTCAGTATCTGCGTCAATTGCCAGTGCTGAAACTAAATCTCCATAATGATAATTATTTATTATATTTACGTCATTGTGATAAATACTTAATACATCTGATTTATTACAAGTTGGACAGTGTTTATCACCCGAAAAAAGCGATTGTTCTCTGCATCGGAAACAAATGTAATGTCCACAACTAGTTGTATCATTCGTATTTATATGACATACCCTACATTGTTCATGATCTGAATATGGAATAATAGGTTCTTCTGCAATTAAACGGTCATAGTCTTCAGGTGAATATAGGTCTCCGTTGTATAATTTATATGTTGTCACGATTTTATGTACTAATTCAACCGCATGTTCTATAGTATCATAATACTCAAAATGCAGCGAATAGTTCTCTGCTATACCTTCGGCATTTTTAACTAAAACCCGAACCGATTCTATATTTACTATTCCTTTATCGCGATATATGACACAACAGCAATATATACCATCTATTCTGACACACCGAAAAACGTATATATTTGACGTTTCAAAATGTTCTCGTATATATTCGGCTAAAATTACGACATCCTGTGAATATGTTTCTCCATTTTTCTCGCTAGCAACAGATATCATTGTATTATCCATAGGTTCATCGGTTTCACTATTTTCAGATATTGTATCGGATATATCATCAGCATAATCATCCGAACTTTTCATTAAACTATCAATAGATGTATCAGTAGAACTCATATTAAAATATATATGTCATTATAAATATACGTTTAAGTATTTTCATATAATGATTACGGATTACAAATATGCTAAAATATTATACTTAAAACACAATATAAAAACAGTTTCATAGATTGTATTATACAAAATGAACGAAGCAAATAATGTGCTAACTATAAAAACTGTTCAAATACAGCCTATTCGCAATATGATTACTGCTATAAAAGATATTTTAACCGATGCAACTATTACTTTTACAAAGGATGGGTTGAAAATCATCAATTTTGACAAAACTCATACAATTTTGGTAAATGTCAATTTAAATGCCCAAAAGTTTGAGCAATACAATTGTGTTCCGGATAAAATCATTGTATGTGCGAATACTCTGCATTTATTCAAAGTTATTTCCACAATGTCCAATGACGATATATTGTCAATGTATATTGATAAAGCGGATTATCATGATGGAATTGTATCGCATTTGGGTCTACAATACGATAATGGTGATATTAAACAATGCTATAGCCAAAAATTGCGATTAATTGAGCCAGATACGGAAGAATTGGTTGTTCCGGATGTGGAATACTCAACTGTTATTAATTTGCCTACAGCGGATTTTCAAAAAATTATCCGCGATTTGAATGGTATTTCGGATCGTATTGAAATAAAATCGGTAGGAAATGACCTGATTTTTTCATGTGATGGCAATTTCGCAAGTTCTCGTATTTATCGTTCGGAATCGGATGGATATATGGAGTTTATCCAGAAACCCGATGCATCGGTTATTATTCAGGGCGAGTTTTCTTTGAAGTCATTGTCCCATTTTATCAAATGCACTCCTCTATGTAGCCATTTGGAAATGTATTTGGGAAATGATTTACCCTTAATAGTGAAATATGATGTTGCATCATTGGGTGAAATAAAACTGTGTTTGGCTCCTTTGCCACCTTCGTAATTCACTATATACATATTAATGTATGGTATGTGATGCCCGTGGGCATCATACCACACACCTAGACATTACACCGACCGAAAAGTATTTGAATATATGTTTCATGAAGAAATAAAATGGATGATTTTTATTTGTGTAATACAAATCATCTTTATTTTACGAAGCTCCACCGGGCGCGTAGCGGTATGTGATTTCCGCTAGCATCATACCGTACACCTAGACATTAATACATTGTATGACACATCCGGAGGGGGGGGACATGGGGAGGGATTTTAGACTGTTTCCTCAGCAGGGCTTACAGACTGGGTTGCTTCAATCTGGTCCCATAGTTGCGATATCTCATATGCCATCCGTGCCTCTTTCCCAGTCCACCCTGACAGCAAAGCCCCGCGATATAGGATATCTGGCAGAATACTGTTGTTATACCCTGCTACTTGAACCGAGAAAACGTTGGTCTTTGGATTGACTTTTGACCGGTAGGTATTGACCAAAGACAGGACATTTATGTATGATTGTCCATATGAACTAAGTGTACAATTCATCTCTAACATTGAATGCGAATAGTTGTTTGACGCATACAATTGCCCGGTTCCGGCCTGCATATCCGAGTAAATGAACACGTTATCCAAGTGGACAGACTCCTTGATAACCTTCTCCCAGAAGAGCCATACACCAGTTTCCGTTCCACCTCCAATTGTGTTTCCGATGGCATTGACTTCATTCAACTGAGTGAGGATGGACCTGGTCTTAGATACCTTGTATTCTTCTAACCTATCGCCAAATACCCAAACACTACCTCCTTCAGTTGACCGGAAAGCGGATAGGATTGCGGACAGGTTGGATATTTCGTAGACATTTACTGTGCCATACTCCGATACCATTCCGCCTCTAGCTGAACCTGAATTGTCGCTCAAACAATCAACACGACCCGGGAGCGCAGGAATAGTTTCCAAACTCTCCAAAAGACATTGGTTCAATCCATCTAATACCATGCTTCTAAGAGTTAAGTATAGCTCTTGTTGTGCCGGGGTTCTAAGTAAAACCTCGGGAGCTGGTTCGTCGTCTTGACCAGGACTGGCCGTTTTAGACTTGTGCGAGCGTTTTCGGGATTGTACTTCCACTTCTCCCTGGTTGCCAGTTAGTCTCTTATGTGCGCTATAGTATCTGAAGGGGAATTGTTTTCCACCCTTTACACCTGCAATCAAACGTGCAACCAAATCTTTGATTTTTGAAGTTGCATCTTGGTCTTCCAAGGTTGCATACTCGTCCAAGATATTGGATAGATTGCGCAATAGTGCCATGTGTGGCAATCGGATTTGAGCATTGATTTCTACCCAAGTCTTGCCTGCTGATTTGAGCTTCTCCCATGTTTGCTCATCATCTGCGACGTGTAATACCTTCCCGTGCTTGACTAGGTCATTTAACAGGTCATTTGGCTTTGGATGTGTTATACGAATCAAATCAACGATATTGGCTAGCATTTTATCCGTCTTTCCCTGTGTCTTAGACCCATGGATATACTTTGCGGCGTGATAACAACTCATTTTCTGGAGCTGATCCGCGATAGCCTTCTTCCAGATGGTGGGAATTGGCTTACCGCTTTCCTTTAGCAATTTGTATTGACTTGTCCAATCAGTAGGGATATTGCACGCATCTTCAATGGCTTTGCGGAATACTTTGGGGTTCTTTTTGTTGAACTCAATACGTTTTGGGTGATGCACTGCTTGAGTAATTAAAAAGTGGCTATTAAGTCGCATAAAATACTCATTGCGGAGTTTCTCAATAAACGCTAGTGTTCCTGGGAAATCATAATCTAATGCAGCTGATACAATGGTCGTGAAATAGTCATTAGATGACTCGGTTTCACCATAGAACATCTGAAATAAAAAATGGTTCTTAAACTGGTCTTTATCATCTTTCTTAGCACGATAATATTGCGCTTCTCCGCAAATCATTGATGTGCATACAATCTGCATTGATTGCAGTGGATTCAGCTTATAACTTTCGCCACCCATAAAATTGGTAACGATATTGTCAGTCATAGAAACAGTGGATTGCATTGTGATTGGGCTGGGGGTATAATATATATGTATTCATAGGTTTATATTGTTTTAATAAACAATTTATGCCTTTCTATATAAATAGGAAGACATAAACAAGAAGAGGGTGTCATTAATGTCTAGGTGTGTGGTATGATGCTAATAAGTATTTTACTTACCTAGACTATTGAAAATAACACATAGTTCTGAGTTCTACGTGTTATATAGGTTATCCACAGCTATAAGCAACATAGGGGCTTGATTATGTTCTCCATCGCTATAAGCAACATAGGAGCTTGCTTATTTTCTCCATCGCGTCTTGGTCTTGGGTCGGGTCTCCACAGCTATAAGCAACATAGGGGCTTGCTTATTTTCTCCTAGGCGAAACGTTGTTGGTAGAAGCTAATCTTTTTTAGCTCAACGTGTTTAGGTCCATTGAACCTATATTTTTCACATCATACGATTTTTATAATATTGAAGTATCCCATACTGCCGCTTTAGCAATTGCTAAGAAAATCTAGCATGAGAGGTTGAACTAAATATCAAGTCCATTGATGTTATCTGTAGTGCAAAGAAAAACTTGTTTTGGGATATGTAGGTTTTAGAATAGTTGAAGTATCCCAAAACTCCGCATTTGCACACATGGGGGCATCTTACGACACATTTTACAATTTGAAGTAACCCAGCACTCCGCTATCGGCAACTAGCACCCTCCTCGGGAGGATATGCAACACCGATGAATTGTTTGCGCCGGGTCGGTTTACTCTGGATTTTTGTTATCCAGAGGTGGGGGCAACCTGTTTCCAGATTGCCCCCTTAAAGCCCATACAACTTCCGCGAGGAAATCATATGGGCAAAACCCGTGAAGTATTAATGAACAGAGAATTGAGAACAAATATATTTTGAAGTATCTCTGAACACCGCTTTCACGGGTGGTGAGGAAGAGCATTTTTGTCTGTATTTATGGATTAAAAATCCATGTCAACAGTATGATGGATTTACGATATTAATGTCTGGTCGTATGGATTAAAAATCCATATTACCAGCATGATGCTAGATGTATGGTATGTGATGCCCGCAGGCATCATACCACACACCTAAACATTAATGTCTGGTCGTATGACATCATATCATAAATCCATACAATAATCCGAGAGCATATTTCTTAATTTGAAGTATCTCAGATTTCCGCTTCTTCCTACACTATACTAGTGCTTACTCTTTATATTGTTTTTAATAATAGTTTATGAAATATATATGTATTTTACAATATATATGAGTATTCCGCAAATATTCGCATTAGCCGCAGTAGAAATTGTCGGAGATTATGGTCTCAAAGAATATGCAAACAAAGGTGGCTGGCATTATTTAGCTACAGGTTTAGTGGGATATATCTCATTAGTTATATTATTGATTATTGCACTTCAAGGGTCTACCCTTTTATTGGTTAATAATGCATGGGATGGCGCCAGTAGTATTTTAGAAAGTCTATTTGCATTTTTTATATTAGGAGAACGTTTTGATAATTACATGCAATATGTGGGTATATTTATGGTTATCGGAGGAATGTTGTTACTTAAAATACCGTGGAAAAAAACGCATTCTTTTCATATTCCATCATTGAAAGGTGGAGACGCTAAATAATAATAATAATAGATTTCTCAACCTATAATAAAAATGCGCCTTTTCATTAATCTTTCGCAGGTTCTCCTGTTTCTCCTAAATATATGCCAAATATCTCAATTATCCGCCGATACACAATGTCCTATTGTCCCTATTACCCCATCCGACCGCCGTCCATCCAAAAACACGTTCCGCATCGTGCAATACAATGTTGAATGGTTATTTGTGGATTACTATGCACCAATGGACTGTCCAGGGACACATTGCACATGGGTAAATCAATCGGAAGCTCTTATACATATGAAATATGTTTCCGATGTTGTAGCAACCTTGCAACCGGATATACTCAATTTATGTGAAGTAGAGGGATGCGACGAATTAAATATGCTATGTTCTCCGAATTATTTAGACGATGAGTCATACAAACCCTATTTGAAACAAGGAACTGACACCAGCACGGGTCAAAATGTGGGAATGTTGACACGATTGGACCCCCTAATTTCCTTATTTAGAACAGAAGAAAAAGTGCAATATCCACTACCTGGTTCAAATTGTGGATATACAGGTTCTCCTGGAACCACTGGCGTAAGTAAACATTATATAACTGAATACAAATGGTATGGTCGCCCAGTTGCAATTATAGGACTCCATCTATTGGCGTATCCGGAAGACCCGACCCGGTGCGCGGAGCGCGAAGCTCAAGCCCAAGTCATACAAAATGTAATAGTCCAATATATTGCTAAAGAATATGAAATCGTAGTTTTAGGTGATTTCAATGATTTTGATGCCGAAGTTGTGGATCTGAACGACAATGTACCAAGTTCTCGCGTATTGCGAATCCTAAAAGGATTAGATGGGAAATATACGGGGCAATATATTCTCCATAATGTGGCCGCTGATATGCCTCAATCCGAACGCTGGACGGATTGGTGGGACCAAAATGCTGACGGTGTGTCTTCTCCCACCGAGTTCTCCATGATTGACCACGTTTTAATGACGCCATTTATACAAACGAAAATCATAAATGTTGGTGTATATCACGGATACGACGAGTTTTATGGGAAATACAATTCCGATCATTACCCAGTTGTTATTGATATGGACCCCCTCATTTAGGAGAACTAACAATGCGTAGGCTGATATTTATTGTATAAATATATACATTAAATATATACAATGCCATATAAGGGGAAATGTTTTTCAACCTGCAGGAAACGTTCTGAACCTGAATGCAACCACAAATTATGCCGATATAACAATGGAAAGCAACACCAATATTGTAGATTGAAACATACCTATAAAATGAATGCGGCATGTGAGCCGGAATTGAGAGAACCTAAGGGAACCCCCCGAACACGTAAAGCTGCTAAAAAGATTTCTATAAAGGATGATGTTCTCCCATTATCATTTGAACATCCTTTGCAAGTTGAGGCAGAAAAATTAGAATCACCGCCTGAACGTCCCACAAAGGAAGCTATAGCTGAGTTTAGAGAACGTGTTCAAAAGGCAAACGCAACACGCAAAATTGGAAAGTTTTTCAAAAAACACCAAAATAAACGCCGGGCGCATTTTCTAAAAGCGGTCTGTTCCGATGCAGATGTTTGTATAGCATTTGGAACGGAAGCCGCCAAAATTAAAAAACATTTTGACAATTTTGACAATTTTGATTTGGTATCCAAACCGGCTAAACGTATCGGCGGAGTATCTGCGAATGGATTTGTAAAAGACTTGACATATGAAAAGGATGGATATGTCGCCAATGCAATTTTGAAATCATCGGCATCAATCTTTGCGGATAATTTGTTATATGAAGGTTTAGTCGGACAATACCTAAATAAAATTGGAAAACAGTTTCCCGCTTTCGTAGAAACATACGGAATATATCATTATAACCCACTTGAACCGGCGTATCCGGAAATGCGTGTGTTCAATGAAACCGACCAAAGAGTATTAAAAGCGGGATTAACTAAAATACCGGTTGTTCATCCAGTTCATTTAGATTTGGCTTGTAAAGAATCCAAATATATGGCTGTTCTCATACAACATTTAAATGAAGCAAAACCCATTCAACAATTTTTGAACATTTCAGATTTCATATTTTATGAAATTTTGTATGTATTATATCAAGTGTATATGCCACTTTCGCGTATGGCGTATCAGTTTACCCATTATGATTTGCATTATGAAAATGTTCTCCTATATGAACCAGTAAAAGGAAAATATATACAATATCATTACCATAAAACCGATTTGTTTGGTTCTGGCCCATCAACTGTAGTTAGTTTTAAATCCAGGTATATCGCTAAAATAATAGATTATGGCCGGTGTTTCTTTGACGATAAGGTTGCCAATCCTGGTTTTACCGGAAGTTCGCAAGGTATTTATACAGAGGCTTGTTCCGCTCCCCGATGTATAAGTTGTGGAGGCGAACAAGGATTTCAATGGTTAAAATACAATCCTGCAAAATTGGCACAGAATATGTTTGTGAGTTCTCAAGTACATAATGTATCTCACGATTTAAGACTGTTGTATATGATTAAGTTTTCGGTTAGAGCAGCTATTAAGGCTTCTCCAGCATTGAAACCATTGATGGGTGAATTACATGATATAATAGAAAAGGTGGAATATGGCAACGGTATTAAATTAGACCCGTATCATGCAAAATTGGCTAAAGATCCGCTAAAATGGGTTTATTATGGAACAAAAGAGAATACGAAAACCGGCCTTCCCAAAAAAATAAACAATGTAATGGATGCGAGCAAAGAATTGGAACGGTTAATAGAAAGTCCGTGGTATAAATCTAGAAACGAAGCTAAATATGGGGCACTAACTAAATTGGGCGACCTGCACATATATGACGATATACGACCCATGCGATTTGTTCCTGCGTAAAATAATATATGATAAACTGCATAAAAGCATTTCACAAATGTATGTATAACCATAAATACCCGAAAAATGGACGCAGACAAATACGAACAGAGCTCGGAACAACCGAGATATGACAATTACGCGATGGTTAATGCTAAAATAGATGAATTGATAAGAACTATAAATATTATTCGGGATTATGAGAACCCGTTTCAATATATAACTTTTCTAGATAGCGATACATCCAAACAAATAACCGCCGAGATAACCCCCGGAATATTGACACTGCCGAATGAAGTCATACAAAACCAAATGCGCAATATGGGGAATAAATCTAATATAGTTCAGGCCATAAATACTAAATATAGTGTATTTGACCATGGGCAAAAATATAAATTGACACAAGACATACCGATTGAGACCAAAATCAATCTTCTATATGCAGAAAGTCTGAAATATTCGCGCGATTATTGTGAATACGCATTACCGAGTAAATATGCGCAAATATTTAGAGAAAATGGATATCGCAATATTTATGAAAAGGTAAAATCCGATTTATTGAAAGAACTAAATATATTATTATCGCGAAAAATAGAGTTATTGTCAAACCGGGTATGATAGCCGATATATATTCGCATATAATTGCAATAATCAATAAAAAGTATTTGATATTATTTAGCACAAAGCAAATAATATCAAAATGCACCCTACACTAATGTCTAGGTGTGTAGCATGATGCCCGCGGGCATCACATACCATACATCTAGCATCATGCTGTTCATATGGATTTTTAATCCATACGACCAGTCATTAAAACTCGGGCTCATGTTTTTTGAATAAACATCCCTGTGTAGATAAATTGGGGATGGCAATCATAAGATTGGGGTCTTGGACAGAACAATTTAGCAACCATACTTTAACAATGCAAAAGTTTTTTTTGGGAGAAATAGTTATCCCATTCACTAATTTATGATATTCCTTGTTAATAAAAAGTGTTTCCCCACATATCGCATAAAATAAGGATTTCCATACGCTAAAAACTTGTTTATTGATTACTTTAAAAGAAAAGCAACCGCCATTGCGATTTTTAGGGTCCTCCCACATGGGAGTTATACCATCTCGCATAACAAAAAGCATACAGTATTTTACAATATTTTCCGGAATTGATTGATTGATTGCAATAACGCCCTCCACTGTATCAATATTGCCTAAAATAAGTTGATAGCTTGATAAATCCCATTTTTTGTCAGATGGTAAATGGTAATATAGATTCCATTTACCAATTAAAGAATGCGATGTGGAAGATGTATTTAATTGCATTGCTGTATTTATAGTTGCCATACCCCCGTATATTATATAACATATAAACTTTATATTGTTTTGAGATATATTGTTTTATTTATTACTACGGGTTGGCTTTTTTTTATTGCGACGGGAATGTGATATTCTGCTACGATGAGATTGTTTATTGTGTATTTTTTTGGCTTTTTTATAGGACTTTTTATCGTTCCTAATATGTTTTCTAGTTTTAGTCATATGTCTAGGTATATATATGACTGTTTTTGGAGGAACCTCTTCAACTACAGTTGATGTGCCATACGGGGTATTTTTGGTATATGAAGAACTAGACGCAGTTGTTACTAAAATACTGTTTTTTGGAACAGGCTCATGTATTTCTGGAAAAAAACGGTCATTGTATACAATAGACGGTTCTCTTTGAAATAATTCCATATATTTTGTTATAGTATTACATAACAAAATATTTTTCGCTAAACAATAGCGATTATGCACGAGCTGGGAATTGAACCCAGGACAGCTGATTGGAAATCAGCGATTTTACCACTAAACTACGCGTGCTCAAGGTGGTGGGCGGGGGTCCGGGTTGCCTGAATCGAACAGGCGACCATTTGATAACTTATAATAACCACTACAGTCAAATGCTCTACCAACTGAGCTAAACCCGGTCTGCCACAATATATATTAGGTCGTCTCTTTATATAGTTTAAAATTAAAATGTTTTTTAGATACATCATCAAATAAAACAATATAAAGAGTAAATTGCGTATATATTTGTGTGTATACATACCGACCGCAATATCTACATACTACAACGTAAAATAGTCGTTAGATAATGCTTCTTTAGCTTAGAGGTAGAGCACCAGTCTTGTAAACTGGAGGTCTCGGGTTCAATTCCCGAAGGAAGCTTGTGCTCCTTTAGCTTAGTGGTAGAGCATACGCTTAGTAAGCGTAAGGTCCAGGGTTCAATCCCCTGAAGGAGCTATACAATAATACGGTATGTGCATTATTGTATAGTTAGCATTTGTTTTTCATTATAGTTTCATATATCATCGTAATACAATTCTCCGCTGTCTATATGGATTATACTTCCTCCATATGGATATATATTAGGTTTCCATATCCACTTTATCCCACGATTTTGTCTCCTCATCGTCTTCATTCGTATTGCTAATACTACTGTCGCGTTCTTTGTCAATATCAAGGGGCTCAAATAAAGTATATTGAGTATTATCTGGTGGAGATGATATATCATCGGTTGATAACATGTTCTGTGAATTTGATGTATCGCCATTGTTTTCCGGAGAACTATTCACGAAAAAGTGTAATACATATGTTTTCTCGCCTGCGACTTCAATATAATTGTCATATTCCCATTCCGCATTTTTCACTTCTTGGTCAATGACTGCAATACGGTAGTCTTTATCAAATACTCCAGTGTATTCACTATCGGCCAATAATCTACCAATAAACGCACCTGACAATAAATGGTTCCCTTTCATAAAATACGATTTATCCACTACAATTTCATATGGTTCAGGTTGCGTCGGATGCACATAATCTATTGATAAAAACTTCATATTAACCGGGTTGTTATTGATTATTACATCTGTATCCGCATCCATATTATATCGGTTAAAAACTCGGCTATGAATACCGCTTTCGGCATTTTCCGCAATCAACAATAAACATTCAGATATAGTCGTATTATTTTGCAATATATCTCTGCACATATTATTAAACCTAGGTAAGTTCTCATTCATGGTTTTGTATATCCATTCATCATCCGATAAATCAAAGAAATCCTCTATTATTCGCAATCTTCCGTCGGCCTCTTCCACCAATTGTGTTATACTTGCCCATGGATAATCATCATTGGATTTAGCCGAGTTGATTGGTCCGCCAATTGCATCCACGAAACTACGAACCAGTGGATAAGTTGAATACAATTTCCCGCAATGATGCTTTACAAATGTGTATGTATAACTCCCATTCCAAAATAATTCAATCGCCCATTCTTTAGCGTTTTTTTTGGTTATTCGCTTTAATAAATCGTCTAATTTTTTGTCTAAATCTGTTTGTAAAAATGCTAACAATGTAGCAACTATAACAAATGTAATTAATTGGTTTTGTAAATAATCGTTCATTAGTATCTACTTAATAGAGAATATAGGAGAACATATACATTTGTTTTTATGTTTATTTAGTATAATATATTGATAGTTTAGGAAAATATCAAGTTAACGAAGCGACCTGAATTGGAGTATTATTTGGAGATGATTTATTATCATAAAATAATAAATATACATATATCAAAATGGCACAAAAAACCGGATTATTTTTGTTCCACCGCGATTTGCGCATCCACGATAATACTGGATTTATTGAAGCCTGTCGTCAATGTTCTCGCCTTATTACGTGTTTTATATTTACCCCCGAACAAGTAGGAAAACACAATTCATACAAATCCGCCAATGCAGTTGCCTTTATGATTGAAAGTTTAGCCGAATTATCTCACGATATTCATTCTGCTGGTGGAGAACTCTGTATGTTCTATGGCAAAACCAACGATATTTTGAAAGATTTAGTCTCAACTCACAAAATAGACGCCGTGTTTTTCAACCGCGATTATTCGCCTTATGCTAGAGCTCGCGACCAATCCGTGGCAGATATGTGCAATAGAATGCATGTGGAATGTATTACTTCTGCGGATTATTATTTGTATGAACCCGGGTCGGTCAAAACTGGCGGTGGTGGATATTACAAGAAGTTCACACCATTTTATGATGCAGTTCTCCATATAGATGTTCCTAAACCACAAAAACCTACGGCAAAACATTTAGCGAGTTTGGTATCGTGCTCCCATTCCGGTAAAATATCCGCGCATCATGCTATAGAACTATTCGTGGGGGTGGGGACGGGAGCAGCGGGCGGCGGAGCCGCCCCGGGCCAGAGGATGGTGGAGGGAGGTCGCTCAAATGCAGTGGCGATGTTGCGCCAGGGGCTAGTGCAACAGGCCCATTACGATGCAACCCGCGATTTTTTGAAGAACTCTACCACGGGTTTGTCGGCGGCCATCAAGTTCGGATGCATTTCTATTCGTGAAATCTACCACGCATTTTTTGCTAAATATGGGCGCAAGTTTGGGCTAATACGAGAACTCATATGGCGCGAGTTTTTTGCCCATGTTCTCTATAATTTTCCAGAGGTTTTACGTGGTTCCTATCAGCCCAAGTTTAAGCGCATTAACTGGCGTACCGGGGCGCGAGTAGCTGCCGATTTGAAAGCGTGGAAATCGGGCCATACCGGATTTCCAGTGGTAGATGCATGTATGCGACAACTCAATACTACTGGTTATATGCACAATCGTGGACGTATGATTGTAGCCAACTTTTTAGTCAAGACTCTCTTGATTGATTGGCGTTTAGGAGAACAATATTTTGCGCAAAAGTTATCGGATTATGACCCGGCTTCTAACAATGGAAATTGGCAAGGTATTTCCGGGACGGGGGTGGATATGAAACCATATTTTCGCGATATGAATCCATGGATACAATCGGCCAAGTTTGATCCGGATGCGGTTTTCATAAAAAAATGGGTTCCTGAATTGGCCGATGTTCTCCCTAAAGACATACATAAATGGAATAATGTATATGCTCTGGAAAAATATGGCGGGGTGCAATATCCGCATCCTATTGTAGATTATGACGAACAAAAAGACAAAATGATGGCGATGTATGAAAAAGCTCTCCAATAATAGTGAGGCTATATCATATACAATGCGATTATTAACTTTGGAACACTTTTTGGGTATGTTCTCCAAAATACCAGAGAACCTAAATACTTTAGCAAAGTTTAAGAAAAATGCGAAAGTAAAAACGTCCCGGGGTATTGTCCATTTGAGAGAATATATAGCCGACAAAGCTATTGTAGACAAAGATATAGAAATGATTTATGAGAACTTTGTTGGAAGGGCCGAATATTTAGCGCGTTTTTACAAAGTTTCTTTGGCCGTATCCGATGACCATCCATTGTCCATTAATGGACGAGTAGATGCGATGCCCATCCGTTCCATCAATAATGATTATTTAGTCGTATATAAAAACATTATCCGGAATATGTTTTACAAAGATATTTTGCAAAATACGAAATCTGGATTGGAGAACATCCCCAGTTTTTTGGATGTTTTAGGCGATTTTTATTTGCGCGGAATCATTGATTATAAAATACTGACGCCAAGTTCTCTTCATTATATGCGATTGGGACGTTTAGGCAGCGTATTTTCGTCGTATTATTTCAGGGCTTCTATAATGAATCCGCTGGTTCCGTTTTCTATTAATCACTCGTATTTAAAAGGCCGCCGGATTTTCACGCCCACTTTAGGATGGGGTTCGTATTGTTATGGGTTTTTAGAATGTCCCATGGTGGAGGAATATGTAGGTGTTGATGTTATACCGAATGTGTGCAAAAAAACCGCCGAGTTTGCTGAGAAGTTCTATGGCTCAAAGAAAACGACGATTTTTTGCGAACCATCGGAGAACCTGCTGGGCCGAGGCTCATTTAGGCAAAAATACAGGGAATATTTTGATGTAGTATTTTTCAGCCCGCCATATTACCGATTGGAAATGTATTCAGGTAAGAACCAGAGCACAGAAAAATACAAATCGTATGAAGAATGGTTGGAGAAATACTGGGGTGCAACCATGGAATTGTGTTGGTGGGTTCTCCGGCCCGGTGGAAAGATGTGTTATATTTTGTCGGGGTATGGATCGGAAAATACTAGAGGTTCGTATGATTTATTGGGAGATATGAACCATTTAGCAAAAATGCAATTTGGTGGATCGCCAAAAGTATTTGAAATGGGAAATAAGAATGCTAATATGACAAAACATCGGGAAACTGGCGAAAAAATAGTAGTGTTTGGTAAGTGATTAGATTGTATAATAAAAATATATGTATTTTATATAATAAATAGTTAATGTCTTTACATATAAAAACAGAGGATGAAGAGGATGAAGATATTAAACAGTATAAACAGGATATGATTGAAGCTTTTTATGGAGAACAAAATAGTAATAAAAAACTAAACATTGCTAAAGAAATTATTGAACGCGGAATAATTTTTGCACCTGGCTTTATTAAAGAAGTGAAAA
>Ga0214919_10000381_pt1 | contig 76122 bp, 83 predicted proteins | sample LL1503_MetaG_FD_177994 | JGI IMG/M metagenome (GOLD analysis project Ga0214919, IMG submission 177994) | Freshwater microbial communities from Lake Lanier, Atlanta, Georgia, United States - LL-1503 | ecosystem: Environmental > Aquatic > Freshwater > Lake | place: USA: Georgia | collected... | reverse complement strand
TCAATACCAACTCTTACTTCACCAAACTGACTGGCAAACTCTAATAGTTTTATATGACCTATGTGTAAAACATCAAAGGTTCCATTAACCCAAACTCTTATTTCTGAGAATCTCCCTTCCATACTCTATATGAATCTAAATCTGAATGTGTTGTTGATACTTCAAAGATAACGCCATCTGTTAAAGCCTCTAACTGATGTGGTTGACCTGGTCTTTGTCTTACTGTATCACCAACAACTAATTTTTGTTCTATAACATCGGCAGTTTCTGTATCTATCCAACGATATATAAACTCTCCTTTATCAACATACCAAGTTTCATCTTTAATCATATGATAGTGCATAGAGAATTTAGCACCTTTGTTGAAACAAAGTAATTTACCACAATAAAGTTCGTTATTTTCTATGATGACTTCTTTGCCCCAACCTTTTGGGACACAACACCCTTCAGTATGAAGAGCATTTATAACTACTGGTTTATCCATTTATAACTTGATTGATTTTATCAATCACCATTTGTGATGTAATAGTTTTAGTACACTCAAATTGTCTTTCTGTATTTTGATGATCTGGACACCAATTCCAATCACTGGCATTTAATCTGTATCTATTGAAACATCCGGTACAAACATTCTTATTTATAACACGGTAAGTATCTAATGTTGTTTCGCTATATTCTTCACTAAATCCAGAAATTAAGACAACTGGTAGTTCACACGCCCAAGCTAACCAACTTAAACCAGATCCTAAGCCAACAAAGAATTCACAAGAAGCCATATCTTCGATTAATCTTTCAATAGAACCTGCTTCAAATTTAGTTATACCTTTTGGATGAAAATTACCCATATAACCATCATTTTCCTTTGAATAAAGAACAACTTCATATCCTAAAGATGTTAAATAATCAACAACTTCTTGCCAACCAGTTGGATTGTTCCAATATTTTGCTTGACAAGTTGAGTGTAAACCAATTCCTACTTTCTTTTTCTTTTTCACTTTTGGAATATTTAATAGTGGTCTAGTTTCTTTATAATCTAATCCTAAAATATCAGAGGCTGTTTTTTGTAAAGGCTCTTTTCTAAAATCATTTGGATTTTTAGATACATCAAATTTATCATCTTTATAAAACCAACCTATTTTATACATAGCATAAATATTGTTTGCTACCATTCCCGGTTCTATAAATTCAATATCTGGGTAAGAATCTTTAAATAAATAATTCATAAAAGTAGAAACAATTAAGTGACATTGATGTTTATCTTTGAATTCTCTAATATAAGGAACCCAAGATAAAGTATCACCTAAAGAACTACTATCTAAACAGATATAAACTCTTTTACCTTTTAAATCTAAGGTATAGTCATGTATTAAATATCCATCTTCCCAAATTTTGGTATTCCATTTCGTGAAATATTCTCTATTTAACTTAACCCAGTGGTTTATTGATAAGTTTTCTGAATAGTGACATCTTCCTTCTTCATCATAAAATTCAATCTTGAATTTACTTTCACTAACTCCTTTTATTTCTAAAAAAGGATTCAAAATAAAATTTTGAATAATCTCAGGTTTGGGAGTAAATACAGATTGTTCCATTATTGGCATTCTGTGAATTTTTTTATAGAAATTAGAGTAGTTATTCTCAAATGATTCAGACTCATCTTCTACTACATATTTATTTTCAGAAGAAAGAAGTGAGATTATTTTATATTTAGTTGATGTTATATCTCCATCTATTTCTGTTATGTATGGTGTAAACATATCCATATATTGTTCAAGATTTCTTGACAATATTTTTAGTCCAAAAGAAGCGGCTTCTCTTAGAACTAACGGATTACATTCCCAAGTTGAGTTAAACATAAATAAATCTGCGGCTTTCATGAAATTTTCAACATCAGATCTTTCATCCCATACAGTTACATTTGATGGTATATCACTCATTATTGGTCCCCAATATTCTTCAAAATTTGGTGCTTGATTTCCAATAAAATGAAATTGAATTTCTGGATTAGATTCTTCTAAAGACTTAGCTACTTCAACTCCTTCTTTTTGATTTTTACCAGATGTCCATAAACCTACGTTAATAACATGTTTCTTATTAGGATCCATTCCTAATAAAGCTTTAGATTCTAACTTTTCCTCGATCGTAGGTACTTTATTTTCTATTGGAAAAGGTAAAACTTCAGCATATGATGGCATTTCCGAGAAGGTTTTAAATTTATGCCAAGGTGTACAAAAAGCATATCCATCAGGATTATATCTTTTAGATGTATTTGGGTTAAACCAAACATTATGACACGTTTCTACTATTTTCCAAGTTCTATCATTGCTATATAAGTCAGTAAACATAGAATCCGGTATTCTATTTGAGTGTTCAAAAGCTTCTAAAATCTCATCAGCATGTACTATATCTATATTATTATCTTTGATAATATTCATTAATAATGACTTATCTTCATATAGTGTAAAGAAATTTTCCGGCTTGATTATTTTTTTGATTTCATTTTTTTGAACAACATATGCCCATCCTCCAATATCAGCATATTCGACAACAAACAGTTCAAAGTTTTTGTTATTCATCAGAGCTTTTATTCTTCTTAATAGAAATGATGGCATTCCTCCTGTTGATAAATGAGGTGCTAAAAAAAGTATCTTTATTTTTTCCGACATAATTATTTATATTTTTTCTTACAGATTATATTAAAAATTACAATAAAGTTATATAATGAATAATTAAAAAGTGCCTATAGAATTTAATATATACAGTATGAAACTTGTAAAATACTTTGAATTCAATCAACAAGATTTAGAAGCTGTTAAGTCATTTCGTGTTAAAGATGAATTAAATCCTAAGATATGGGATGATTTTAAGATAGATGATGAAGTTAGAGAAGATTTATTAAAAATCGCTGAAGATTTTTATGGTTCTACTGATTTAGAAGCAGATGTTGAAGATATTGTCTTAACTGGTTCTTTGGCTAACTATAATTGGTCCGAGAAATACTCAGACTATGACTTACATATTTTAATTGATTTTACTAAAGTTAATGATGCTATTGAATTAGTTAAAAAGTATGTTGATAGTGCTAAGTCTGTTTGGAATAAAGAACATGATATTAAGATAAAAGGTTATGAAGTTGAAGTTTATATTCAAGATATATCAGAACCTCATAAATCAACAGGTGTTTTTTCTTTATTGAATAATAAATGGAATGTTAAACCTGAAGAGTTTGATTTTGAACCAGATGAAGACATGATTGCTGAGAAAGGTAAATCGGTTATGATGATGGTTGATGAATTAGAAGAACAAGTAGATGAAGATAAATATGATGCTTTCATTGAAAAAATTCAAAAAGTTTGGGAAAAGGTTAAAAACTATAGAAAGAGTGGTTTAGATTCTGAAGGTGGTGAATTATCAATGGGTAATTTAGTATTTAAGTTTCTTAGAAGAAATGGATATGTTGGTAAAATAATTGACCTTAAAAGAAAATCATACGATAATCAATTTAAATAATATGGAAATTAAAATATCAGAAATAGAACAAGTGTTCAAAGATGTCTTTGTCGCAGAAGAAGGTGTAGTAAATACAGTTGAATCTGTATATGAGATGTCAAGAGATGAAGAGTTTTATAAACTTGTTATTTCAATTCATGGATTATCTACTCAGGATACTTCTATCATTCATACTAAATTTATCTTTAAGACTGATTTAGATAAAAGAAATATAGTTGAAAATTCATTCATCTATTTATATGATATAAATTGTATTTATCACAAGATGGAATTTACAAATGTTGTTGATATGAAAAAGAAAATAGAAGATATTATTGAATCTAAAAACTTTGGTGAAGATTTACAGATTCTTTCTGACTTTATTGAGGCACCCGCAATGTTCTTAAACTATTATATGAGAAGAGATAACATTACTGACTATTCAATCTTTGATGTTGAGTATGAGCCTAAGTTCAAAACAACTCCTTGTGATAAAACAACATTTGATTTCAATATTAACATTAATAATAACTATGATATGGAATTGTCTATTCATAAAATAGACAGAGTTGATGAAGAGGAATTAGATACTTATAAGTTTCAATTCAAATTTATGGATGAGATTGAAACATTTGAAACAGATACAATCAAAAACGTTCACTTTTTTATTGGAGACCATATTGCTAAAATCTTAGACAGAAAATTAAAGAATAAGTAATGAGATATCTTGAGAAGTTTGTTAATTATCTAAATGAATCAACTGAAGATGTAACTGATTTAACTAAAGAAGAGTTAGATGAGTTACTTATTCCTATTACTGACTTAGGTATTGAATATTCATTTTCACCACCAAGAGTTATCACTGATGGTGAATTTTCTGGTTATAAATCAATGAATATAATTTTTAAAAACTCTTTTCAATTAGGCGCATCTGGTGGTTATACTGAGCAGATTATTGATGAGAAATTCTGGGATTTCTTAGATGAGTTAATAGCTCTTAAAAATCGTTTAGAAAGTTCCAAAGTTTCTATCGGTACTAACTGGAAACATCACATTGTTGTTACTTTTATACAAAAAGCTAAAGTTGAAGGTGATTTATTTACAATACAAAAGCTTTACAATGAAATGAATGTTAGAACAAGTGCTTCTAAAAGTGATTTTTCAAATAACATGACTAAGAGTTTAGATAAAGAAAATTTAAAAATCACTGTTAATTGTAATGGTGTTTGGGACACTGCCTCTTACACTGATAGAAAGTGGAATGGTCTTTTCAGAGGTATTGATTTTTCAAAATTTAATGTTGAAAAAGAAATCACTACTAACAGATATGGTTATAAAAGTGCCATTATTACAATTACACTTAAAAGCAAATCATAATTTAATATATAAGTTATAAAAATAAATAAGTCGAATGTCTCATATATTATTAAAGAAAGTACAAGATAATTTAATATCTGCTCCAGATTCAAACTACGTTAAATTTTTTAGCAACGACAGTGATGGTGGTCTTTTGTATTATATGAATAACTCAGGGGTCGCTACTGCTGTTGGATCTGGTGCTTATAATACAGTTATAGATACTACATATTCAAATTTATATTCTTTATATACATCTGGTGGTTTTGCTACTGGTTCTTATTATTATATAAATGACTTTCAAACTATTTATGAGCAACCTGATTTTTATTTTGATGATAAACCTAAAACAGTTTTAAGTCTTACATCTAGTACATCTTATCCAATTGTTGTTTTAGCTACTTCAAAAAATACCTTAGCAATTGATGCTTATCAACCTGATTATCCAAAAGATAAAATTAAATATGATTTTACTTGGAATGAAACAGAGTTTGGTAATTCTGCTAAAGGTAGAATTACTGAAAGAATTGATACGGATGGTAATAGAACAGACTATGATCATAGAGATATAAAATTCAAAAGATATCAAAATTATGAAAGAAATGTACAATTGAATGGCATAATAACTAGTTGGAATTGTATAACTGGAACTGTTAGTGGTTCTGCTACAACTTTTATGTCGGAGCTTTCTATTGGAGATATTATAATTTTAGATTCACATAGTGCTTGGGGTGGTGATAAAAGTTATACTATTGGTTTAAAAGTTAAAACTAAGGTTAGTGACACTATAATTACCGTAGAAGTTGATAGTTTATATACTGGTGGTGTTCCTACTCCAATATCACTAAATAATGGTTCTCAAATAATACCAACAGATTATACATTTGGTGTACCAACAACACTTAGTTATACATTTTGGTCAACAATCCCTACAGGTGATTTTACTAGTTACAAAGAAGTTTATTTTGGTCAATTTGATGATGGTGATTTTGACGATCTTTACACATTTCAAGTAGGTGGTACTAGTGTGAATAATTATATAGGAAATTATTCTCAAAATTATTTAAGTGGTTCTTATAATAATACTTTGATATTATCAAATAATGTTTTTACTAATCCTTATTCTAGTTATAATAAATTGGAGGGTGCTTGCTATAATAATCATTTTGAACAACCTGCTAAAAACAATATAATATGTGCTGGTAGTGATTTCTTTAATGGTAATAATTTTAATAATAATATAATAAATGGTCCTTTTAATAATAATATAATAAATTGTTCTTTTAATAATAATATAATAGGTAATATGCTTTATAATTCATTTTCTGGTGAATTTTATCATAATTTTACTGATATGAGTAGTATTTTTCGAAATAACTCTGTAAAATGTGAAGTTAGTAATTTAAACTTAATAGTATCTGGTGGTTATCCAACACACATATATAATGGATATAACTGTGATGTAATTTTAACTTCAGGATTTGATGTTAAATTATCTTATTATAATGGATCTAATGCTTTAACAGTTGTTGATATTGGTGCTTAATCATTCATAAAAGAAATAACTATATCTAAGTTTTCTCTATTAAATCCATCTGGTAAAGGTTTTCCGCCTTGTTTTAGATAATCACTATACATATTATTATACTCGTCTATTGTATAGAATCCATTATCAATTTCTGATAGAATCACATTTGTGTCGTGAAAAGTAACAGTTTTATTTTGTAATCTTGTTTCACCATAGGCTGGTCCAATTGGACCAACTAATTCAGTACCTGATACTTCTTCGTTAATAAACTGTTTGAATGATTTAATCATTTTTTGATTCTATTTTTTCAAAATATTCATCTTGTTCTTCTAATGAATATTCATCTTTCTTAATGTTATATATTAAATTATAAAGGAACTTATCATGTAATTTATGATGTTCATCATGAATCATAGTTATTTTACAGGTTTCTTCCTCAAAATTGTTTTCAATTTTAACTATTTCCATTCCAAATTTGCCGTTTCTATCATGTAAATTACAAATAACTTTGATACCGTTTTCAAGTAATTCTAAAATCTTACTAAAAGTAGTATTTTTAGACAAATATAAGAAGTCTTTTAAGTCTTCTTTTTTAGTAGTTGATTGATATAATTCTAAAAAGTTAATCTCTCTCTTAGTTAGAGCCTTTCTTTTATTGATTTTATCTTTTATCTTATTTAATTCCATATCCTTAATAGATTCTTTAAATAAATAGTACTTAATCATTCTTTCAATTTTTCTCATACAAATATAATACTTTATTAATTTATATATTAAGAAGTATTTGTTTATTTTATATATACATTGTAAAATTTATATTATTTAATGGATAAGAAGTTACTAGATAGTTTAAGTAATTTGTCGTTAGCGCTAGAAGACATTGCTGCCGCTCTTAAAAATAAGGGTGAGGCGCAGTCTGGTACAGCTAAAGCTCTACAAGGCGGAGACTTTGTTAAAGAAATTAAAGAAATCAATGTAGGTGTTAAAGCCTTACAAAAAGATACTAAACAAATCTTAGCTAATCAACAAACCATTATGGGTATGGCTAAGAGCAAAAGTGACAAAAAAGAAAATGTTGCTGAAGGTTTAGGAAAAGATAAAACAGCTCAAAAGAATTTTAAAGAAGGTCTTGGTGTTATTTTACTTATAGCTGTGGCTGTTTTGGCAATTGGTGCCGCTTTTCTTTTAATTGGTAAAGTTAATTTCTTTTCAGTTATAGCTTTATCTATAGCCTTGCCTTTATTAGCTATTGGCTTCGCTAAAATACATAAGATATTAAAAGAAGCTGGATTTAATCCTAAAGTCGATGCTGTTAACTTTATAATAGCAATAACCTCTATATCTATTGGTATAACACTTTCTTCAATGATATTATCAATGGTTACGCCATTATCATTTAGTAAATTCTTTACGGCTACATTTATTGCTTTGACATTTGCGATGCTAGGGCCATCAATTTATAAGTTCTTGATGGCATTTAAGGAAATGTCTTGGGGTCAGTTAATTAAATCTGTTGTTGGATTTGCTATTATTTTACCGGCTATTGCCTTAGGTATAGCCTTTGCCTCTTGGGCTTTCCAATTGATTAAACCAATTGGATTTTCTCAATTCTTAACAGCTGTTGGTATAGGTATAGTATTTGCTATTATCTCATTTGGTATAAGAAAACTATTAAAATCTTTTGATGGTTTGAATCCAAAAGATTTAATACAAGCTGTTATTTTCTTACCTTTAATATTACCAGCAATTGCCTTAGGTATAGCTGGTGCTTCATATGCTTTTCAATTGATTAAACCAATTGGATTTGTTCAATTCTTAACTGCTGTTGGTATTGCTATAGTTTTTGCTGTGATATCTTATGGTATTAGAAAATTATTAAAATCTTTTGAAGGTTTAAATCCCGCTACTGTGGCTGTTGCGGCTATAATGCTTCCTATTTTGTTAGTAGCTGTTTCATATGCTATCGCTTATTCATCTGTTGCTTTGGGTAAAATAAAACCAATAAGTTTCTCACAATTCTTAACTGCTATTGGCGTTGCCGCTGTTTTTGTTGTTATATCTTACGGTATAGCTAAGATAGTTAAAGGAATTAGTAGAATGAAATGGTCTGATGTTCCTAAAATACCTGTATTTATGGTTCTAGTAGCAATAGCTATAACTGCTTCTTCTTATATTTTATCAATGGCTAAGGTTATACCTGCTGCTACATTATTAAAGATAGTATTATATGGTATTGCTTTGGCTATTGTTGCTGCCTCTATAGGTGGTGTTATGGCTTTATTTAGTAAAATGAAAGTTGGTATTAAAGATGCTCTTATGGGTACTCTTTTAATAGTTGTTATCGCTGTTGCTGTTATGGTGTCATCTCATATTTTAGCATTGGGTAATTATAAAAACTACCCTGATTGGAAATGGGCACTTGGAGTTGGATTATCTTTAATCGCATTTACTCCGGCTATTGTATTATTAGGTGCTATTGCTATGTCTGGATTTGGTGCTCTTGCTATATTAGCTGGTGCTGGTATGGTTCTTATAGTTGCTGCTACTATTACTGCTGCTTCTTATATACTTGGTGCTGGTAAATATGGTAATTATCCACCTTTATCTTGGTCGGCTTCTGTTGCTATTTCTATGGCGGCATTTACCGCTGGTATGGTGGTCTTAGGAGCTCTTATTATTGGTACTTTTGGTCTTGGAGGTCTTATGTTAGCCGCTGGTGCCGAGGCTGTTTTAACTGTAGCTGATACAATTGTACAAGCCTCACTTATTTTAGAAAAGGGTAAATATACTGGTGGTCCTACTTTAGCTTGGGCAGGTGGTATAGCTTTAGCTTTGGGTGCTTTTGCTCCTGTTTATGCTATGATGATGGCAAATTCAATACTTTCATTATTTGGAGGTGGTGGAGTTGGTCCAGATGATTTTGCTACAGCTATTAAAACAGTCTCTCGTGGTATAGTTGATGCTGCTGGTTTCTTTGCTAATAATAAAGCCGCCTTTATTAATGGTCCTTCTAAGGAATGGTCTGAGGGTGTAGGTTTAGCAATTGGTGCTTTTGCTCCTGTTTATAAAATGCTAGAAGACTTCCCATTCAGTGGTGGTCAAAAAATGAGTGCGGCTATTATAACTATCTCAAGGGGTATTATTGATTCTGCTAATATATTTGCCGCAAATAAAGCTACATTTGATGAAGGTTATCCTTCTGAAAATTGGGGCAAAGGTGTAGGTGCGGCATTGAATGCTTTTGCTCCTGTCTTTAAAGCTCTTAGTGAAGATACAGGTTGGTTTACTTCAGGTGATGAGGTTATTGGTAATATGTTAAAAGGTATCACATATATTACTTCTGCTTTAGTTTCATCTGGTATAGCATTCTTTATTGCTGGTGATATTTGGGGTTCCTATCCAAGTGAAAAATGGGCAAGTGGTGTAAAATCAACTGTTGTTGGATTTATGGATATTTTCCAAGCAATAGAAGATAAAGGTCTTACAATGGCTAGATTTACAATAAATTCTATGATTTTAAGAAGTGCTATATCTAATATATCTTCTTCTGCTAGAATGCTTTTTGATAGTCAAAAATATTTCAAGTTTATGTTAGATCCTAAATGGGTATTTAATTTGTCTAAAAATGTTTTGCCTTATGCCGCATTAACCAGTCAACTTGATAAAATACTAGGCTATGATGAAAAAGCAACACTAAAACAAGGAGGCTTCTTAGGATTTGGTCAATCAACTACAACTACAACAGTTAGAAAAATGAAAGATGTTTCTATTATTAATAGAATTGTTAGTCAAATGGTTGATACTGCTAGAATATTATGGAGTAATCAAAAGTTTTTCAAAGATTTTAAATTAGATCCAAATTGGGTTTATAATTTACATTGGAATTTAATGAATTATGCCAAATTAACTAGAATTCTTGAAAGCATTCTTACTATTAATGAGGTTAAAACTATGAGTCTTGGTCCATTTGGTAAGTATTCTATGGAAACTACCAGAACCGCTGATGTTGGAATTATTAATAAAGTTGTTAATCAATTGGTTGTAACGGCTCGTATTCTTCATAAGAATAAAGAATTATTTGGATTTAAAATAGATCCAAATTATATGAAGAGCATAGCATCAAATGTTATGACATTTGCTGACTTGGCTAATAATCTTTCTAAAAAACAAAAAGGTCAATCTGTTCTTGATGAGATGTTGGGATTAGATCCTATTTCTAGAGTCGCTAAAGGCATGGTTAAAATTGCTAATGCTTATGATACTTTAGCCAAAGCCGTTAAAAACTTTAGTGGTGCTATTAATGGTTTAAACGTTGGTAAATTACAAGAATTTAGAGTATTAACTGGTAATTTAGCTATGTTATCTGCTATGGATTCTTCTATGTTTAGTAATATGTTAAAGGTTTTAGAAAGTAGAAGTGGTGTATTTGCTAATATGTTACAAATACAAACTGCTGAGTTAGGCAAAAGACCAGCTGTAAAGACAGGTTCTGGTGCTACTGGTGTTCAAAGTAAAAAAACAGATGAATCGTATCATAAAGATGCTAAAGGTGAAACACAATTACAAAAACTAGATAAAGTTATTTTATTATTGAAGACAATTAAAGATGAAGCTCAAGGAATTAATTTATACTTACATAATCCAAAAGAAACAAATGCGGACATGGGAAGTAAGGGTGATGGTTAAACAAATTAATATTAAATAATATAATTAATATGGCAAATAAAATTTCTTTTTTTAAAAAAATAAAAATATTTAGAGAATTTAGAAAAATTCTTAAATTAAATAAGACAGAACTAGAACAAATTTTTGGTGCTAGAATTGATAATGCTTATAGAATATATAATGTTCTTAATATACCTGCTGAAATGATAGGAGAACCTTATAATCTTAGAAAGTCGGATATTGATAAACTGGCTGAGACATCTATAAGAGAATATACCGTTAAGATTTCAGAGTATTTAGACTCAAAGGGTTTAAAAGAAATGTATGATTTTTATGAGGTTAAAAAAGTCGATAAATATTCATACCTTGTTGTTTTAGGATTTTCACTACCTAACGACACATTTAGAAGTAATAAGTATTATGATAATTTAAGATATAGAGTAATTCCAGTTGTTTCGGTTATATCTTTAATTTTATTACTAATTTTACTTTTTTAAGTAAACTTTCACCACTACAGAACTTATAAATAAAAAATATAAATTCTAAAAATATGGATAAATTTTATGAGGTATCAGAAGACGCAATCGCAAGATTTTATGAAGTCTTTAACAAAAAATCCTTCCCAGTGAGTATTAAATTCCAATTCGTAGGTTGCGAAAAACAAAAAGAACTTATCAAAGTAACAAAGATTCCTGATCATTTTGCTTTTGTTCTTCAAAAAGAAATCTTAGTTTCTATTAATGATGACTTGGTTAGTGTTTTTGATGATGAGTCAATTGTAATTTTAATGGAACAAGAAATTGATAAAATCAATATCAACATTGAAACTGGTAAAATCAAGTTTATTAAAACTGATTTAAATACCTTCTCAGCTATTGTTAATAAATATGGTGTTGAAAAAGTAGCAAGAGCCAATAAAGTTGAAGAGCTTTACCAAGAGCAAAAGAAAGATGGTAAAGTAGAAGATGAATTTATCGCTTAATAAAAAATAAAATAAATAAAATTATATATGGAAAAGATTGAAACAAAAGTAGTAAAACCAGAAACATCATTTTTTGAAAATGAGATGGATAATTTAATCATAACAGCTCAAGAAGAGTCTTTATTGGATTCTAAAATTAAAGAAATCGAGAATTTTATGAAAAATAACTCAGGTAAAGGAAAATCTGAGGAAGAAAAAGATAGTCTTTATTTAGAATCTCAAGGTTTGTGGAGTTCTTACTCAACGGCTCTTAAAGAAGCTAAGTATAATTTTCAATTAAATAGACCTCAGCATAAGTTTTTAACAGATTTAATTCTTACTAAAATGGAATATGATGTTAATACAGTATTCTTTGCTATTGAATTGACAAATATGTTAGGTTCTATGAAAGAAGCTAAATATACAAATGATGATGATTTGATTGCTTTCGCTGTTAATGCGACTGAAATCACTTATATCTATCATTTGATTTCTAAACATAAAGTAAAAGGTCTTACTAAAGATGCTTATACTTTCTCTAAGATTCTTTTAAGAATTGGTGGTATCAGTAAAATGTTTAATTATTATGAAGCAGCAAGTAAAAACCTTTCACAAGATATCCAAGATTGGGTTCTTACATTTGAGGATGGTGTTGTGTCTGACAAGTTTGAAAATGTGTCTGAGTCAAAGACTAAATCTAAAAAAGAAAAAGTAACTGAATAATAAATTAGTTAATTAAAAAAACCTCTGTGAAAACGGAGGTTTTTTTATTTTAATAAACTGGAGTTATTGGTTGAAATGGACCTATTAAATCAATATAAGTAGTTGGTTCTGTTAAATCTTTAAGACCTCTTATTTCATAATTCTTTTTATCTCTATAAATTAAACCATAACCATTATCTGAGGTAACCTCAATCACAATAAATGGATCTATATTAGAATCAATTGTGAAATTAAAAGGTAATATAGGATTTAATGATGATATATTTATATCTGGTTTATTAATTTTTCTAAACTCCTTGATAGTTTGTACCGGTTCATAGTTTATTTCTTTCCATTCTGTTATTTTTAACCAATTGTCACTATCATTTATTGGTGGTATGATAGAACTAGCAGTAGCTGACATAGTTCCTAATCCACTATAAACAAAAACATCTCTCTTATATTCAACTGTGGTAGTTACTGAATATGAACCACCCGAAACCCAGCTTGATAAGTTTTCATACTTTTTTGGATTTTTAATTTTATTGTCGTCAACTTGTGACTCATATAATTTACCGTAGTATGAAATTTTATCACCAGTATTATAAGTTGTAAATGGTGCCCATTCTTTATATGTTTTATAAGTTCTTATTATTATATCAAAATAATCAGGTAAATCAAGATTAACTCCATTAAATGGTCTAGGGGGTGTTACTAATCCTGTTGGATTTTTATCAGCACCAATACCATCTACTATTGAATAAAAATCAATTACACAGTTATATACAGTTGATCCACTATTAATAGGCATAAGATAAACTTCATTCAATTTGAATGAAATTGGTGTCATATTTTGTCTAATATTAATCATTTGAATATCATATGATGTGTGTGTTATTTCAGTTTGATTTTTGAAATAAGCTCTACCTGTAATATCAAGTATTTTGTGAGTTAATGGTATAATATTCCTTTTTAACCAATATTTAAGACCTTGTAATTTAATAATTACCTCATCAATTGAATAATTGATGATATTATTTCCATCTTTATCAGTTATGTTATATGTTAAGTTAAACATTCTGGTTTCTTCATAATCATCATTGGGGAAGTTATTTGTAATGAAGTCACTTTCAGTCCAACCCTCAACCGTATTATCAAATATATCAGGTATTTCCTGCTTAAATAATTTTAAGAATTTTTCAGACTGTGGATTTATATTTCTATAATACTCATTTAATTGTAAATCGTTATAGCCAAAGAAGTTAATAGCATTAATAATTGATTTATAAGCACCGATATAAGGATATATCAAGTGTTTCATCATTAACATTTCTTTTCTCTTCTTATTAAGATAAGTCCAATCAATACCACCTTCTAAAACATCATAGTCTTTGAAAATAAATACTTCATTTGGTGCTATTAATTTACCAACATTACCCAATTCTGTTTTGAATCGTATATCTTCAATTTCAGTTTGACCGTAAGTTATGAATCTTCCAATTTCTCTATCAATTACTTTAATATCAAATTTACAATACGTTTTATTTCCCGAAGTTGGGTAATCTGACATTAAAGTGCTTTCGGTAAATAAATAATCATTTACCCCTAAGAAATCAACAATAAGAGTTTTATAAAACACATTTCTGATTTTAAAAACCGAACCATTGTTATGTGAGATATATTGATTCTTCTTATTTATGTTATCTTTTATGTAAATAGCTATTAACTGTCCTTCTTTAAGACCTTTTTCTGTAAAGTGTTGAGATGAGTTTGTATTTAATTTTATCAAACCTCTTTTATCTGGTCCATTTGGATCTAAAGTTTCCAAAGTTATAAAAGTGTTATTAGTAGATGTTGAATCAATTGTTAAAGAGACATCTTCTTTTTTATAAAGCTGTAATATCGATCTTATTGCTCCTTCATCATCAGCTCTAAATCCTAAGAACAATTCTAAAGGTTCTGGTGCTGTTGATATATTTGTTTCATCATCAATATAACTTAATGGGTAGTAAACCTCATCAAATATTGTTTGTTGATATTCTGGGGCATCTAATTTTGTTAAATCTTTATTAGGTTTTTTATTTAAAACAACCGTTGGTAAAGGTTTAGGCCCTGTGTATGAATAACTACCTGAATTAGTTAACTGAGTTCCTGAGAAGTCATAGATAAAGAATTCTGGTGATACATCAGAATACCACTTCCAATAGTATTCAACTCTTTTTTCATAAGAAAAATTCTCTCTTGGTTTTCTTAAATATTCTTTTGTTTTTAGCCATAAACTATCATGTGGTACATAATCTGGATGTAATGTTCCATATCTATTATCCTCTGATATAGGAACCGATGGTACTATTTCAGGTGTTATTGTGCTATTAAGTGTAACCTCAACCTCTATTATGGAATTTAATCCTGGTTGTATAGTCCAAATTGATTTTCTTTCAGGGTTATAGATTATCCTATCAGTCATCGAAGTCATTGGATTGATATTAAGAGATGTTCCATCTACTGGGTTAATAACCACTATAGCATTGGATCCCTTAGATGACATGTAAACACTTCCATCATATTGATTTAGAGCTAAATAACCATAATTACCAAGATATGTTGTAAATCCTACATTATTTGTATTTAAATCAATTCCTCTAAAAGCTGTTGATGCGTCTGATAAATCCATCTGACCGGTTAAATTATTAAATATAATATCTGAGAATCCAGTTACTGATACGCCTGATATAGAAACTGTTAATCCATTATCAATTTTCCAAAGATTTGATGCGTCGTAAGCATAAACTGACTCATTTACTGGTTCATAGAATAAAGAACCTGTTAAACCTGATATACCATAGGATGTTTGTATAGTCCTATCAGTATTTACTCTTATAACTTGGTCTAGTGTACCAAAAGTTTGAATATACATATCACTTTCAAACTCATTGAAAGCCATTTTTCCAGTTGATACAGCACCTGATGGGAAGTTTGTTGTAGATCCTGATAAAGTAGTATAGTAATTGTTACTTGAGTTATAAATATCAACTGTTGGTGAATTTATAAAAGAAACATACATATCACCATTTGATGTGTTAAATTTAACATCATCAATAATCAATGATGTATTTGAGAATGTCATCGATTTAACTACTGTGTTTATTAAAGGATCAATAGCGTAAATGATTTTATTAGAAACACAATATAAGTAATTATTAATAGGATTAAATTCCATTTTTTTACTTTGTGTATTTCCTGGTAAAGGGATATTTGCTAAGTAATCTGTTAAGAAAGCATCCATTACTATAACCTCATCTCCAAAAGCATAAATTGCGTTAGATAATTGAACATAAGCTATATCAACTAAATTATTAGTACCATTATATTGTTGTAGGTTATATGTATTTGTTGTGTAAACATTTGGATTATAGGTTAAACTAAACGCACTACTAAATTGTTGTACATTAAATGGACCTCCTCCACCAGGACCAGTTGGTCCAATAATTGGATCACAAGCAGTTTGTCCAAATCCAATTTCAAATGCTAGTGTTATAAAAGCTGATGAGTTACAAGAAGGATCCTTAGTTCCCCAGAATGGTCCTTGGTAACTTAAATTCATAACTCCTGGATCTAAAAACTGAACATTAAACTCAGTATTATTCCAAGTATGAAATGTGTTATTTATGGAAAATGCCATTCCAGTTGCGAAACCGGCATCTTCAAATGAATAAGTACCTGAAGCAGAATCTGGTAGTCTGACTTCATTGGATGTTATAACTACACCATTATTTCCTTTAATTTTTTTAGTAATTATATAATCACTCATACCTGGTAAAGAACTCTTACCTGTTGTTATAGTATAATCTAGTCTTCTATCTAATTTTTTAACATCAAATTTTAATAAATTGTGTATATTAGTTACTAATATTCCATAATTTGCTAAATATGATCCATGTTCATCTACCCAAGCTTGTAATGTAGCTGGTATATTAGGATATTGTGAATAAGTTCCAGTTAAATATATTGTACTTTGGTCATAAGTATCACTATTGATTTCTAATGATAAGTAGCTACCCATATCGTTGAATAAAACTCTTGAGTGTTCTATGTAGTAATTAGCAGTTGTTCCAACTTTAACATCATTTACATACATTTCAACATTTGGATATTCTGTGTGTAATTTTATTGAGTTGTAGAAAGGTGAAGTAAAGGATCCAATATATTGTAAATCAGCTATTATTCCTAACTTTTGAAGATTAATATAATTTCTTGTTAACCAAGTTCTAAGAGTTCTGTCTATAGTTCTTACCATATCTGGTCCGATACCACTATAAACCCATGTTATTTCTTCTTCAAATACTTGTTTATTTACTATTAATTTAAAACCATACTCATCTAAATCAGTAAATACTATATTAACTGAATGATTAGATGAAAAGTTATAATTTAATTCTTTTGTTAAAGGTTCTGATACTTGAATTAATCTTTCATATGTTTGTTTAATATTACCAATAGAATATGTTGGACCAACTAATCCTTGATAGTAATTTATCTCTACATATTTACTTGGATACATCAAATCCGCCTTCAATTGACCTTTTTCGTAATAAAGCTCAACGTTAAAAGATTTTAAATCACTTGAGTATTTTTCAGCAGCAGATGCTAAAGTCACTTGAGAGCTTTGTGTATAACCGTGTGAAAAATAAAGTTTATCAGTAGTTAGATAAACTTGACAACTTGATAAGAATTCTGGAGTTATTTGCTGGTCAACTTTTACATGAGAAATTATATCTGTCCAATATGTTGGATCATTTGTCGGCGTTATAAATTTTGTTGAATTTGACGCAAAACTTTGAGTATAAGCTTGAATACACTCATATATTTTATTATTAAATAATACTTGAGATTTAACATCATAAAATGTTTGCTGACTATTTCCATAAAATGTTGGAATACTAGCGACTGTAAAGAAATTTTGATTATTATTAGAGCCAATTATTTTAAATTCTCTACCTGACTTTAAAACTTGTGGTACTAATCCACCAAAAACTAATTTATTGATTTCAGGCGTAGACCAAGTTCCAGCAGTGTATTCAAATGATAATGAACCTTCATATATTTTAGGTAAATCAGTTTTTGAAGCAACTTCTATAATCAAATCTTGATTATTGGCTATATTTGAAGTGTAGTATTCAAAAAACCTAGTATCTGTTACTTCTTTTTCTAAAACAGTAACTGTTTTATTATTATACTTGCTATTTATAATATTAAGTTTTTTTCTTTTGTATAATTTATCATAAAAGCTTGGTTCATTCCAAGCTGATAAATTATCTTTATAAGAACCATCTATGTAATTATAAACACCTATCGCATTAATAGATGATATAGATTTTCCTAAGTAAGTAGCATCGTATATGTATTCATTATAATAGTTAATTTCAAATGTGGCATTATCCACAGAGCTTATAATCATTATAGCTCCTTTTTTTACAGATACAACGGTATATGTTTGTAATGGATTAGTGAATTCTAAAAATGATGAATTGAATCTAATAATAGTTCCAACTGGAAAAAATATATCAAACTTTTCACCATAAATCCATTTTGAGTAAAAGTTAGGATCATTGTTAATAGGTTCAATCTTTGTTACAGATTGTGTAAAATATTTACCCTCATAAAAGTCAAATCCAAATTCATTGAATAATTGAAATTTATTCAAATACATTTCACCTGGTTTTTCAAATTCAAAAGATGGAATCTTTTCTAATGTATAAATACCCGCAGTTTTAAACGTATCGTTTGAGTTCTCATGAAACATTATAGATCCTTCGAATCTATCATTTATATCACTATAACTAAAATTTAAATTATCCCCTTCTTTATTGAAAAATAATAAGTTCTTATGATTTGACATCTATTATTATAAACTTTTACATATATATTAATTTATCTTTTCTTAGTAAGTGAATTTAATATATAAGAGTATCAAAATAAACTAATAATTATGAAACACATTAAAAAATTTAATGAAACCAAAAAAGAAGACAAGGTTGAAGACCAAGAAGTTCTTTTTAATGCTGAAGTTTTAGTAGACAAAGACGAGAAGCCATCATTTACGACTGATGTTGAAGACCAAGAAAAAGTTAAAAAAGAATTTGATAAATTAAGAAAAGTCAAAAGCTTTGAAGCTTTTATTGATGTTGATATTCATATTGATAATATTGATGAAGTTGAAATAGAAAATGACTATGATACTGAAGGTCATGAAGAAGAGTCTGAGGAAGAAGTACAAGAAGTTGGATGTGGATGTTGTGATGTTTGTACTGGACAATCTGATTGTGACTGTTGTCAAGATTGTACTTGTGGTGGTGAAGAAGTTCAACAAACAAATCCAGAGAGTGAGGTTAAAGTTATGAATATGGCTGATTTTATGAACTCAATTGCTGGTCAATAAAAAAATATAATTTTATGAAAATTATTAAATTCACAGAATCTGTAAATATATCAGAGTCTCTTAAATATCATTTAGAGAATAATAAACCTATTACTGAAAATATATTCAGACCGGGTTCTGATGCTTTCTATGAAGTAATTAAAGAAGCCAGAGAATTATTTGATTTAGGTAGAGTTAACCTATGTGATGTTGATAAAGAATTATATGAATCAACTGATATTGGTAAATTTGGAATTTATAATGGTGAATTAGTTCCTTTGGATTTACCAATGGAATTTGTTGTTGAGACAAATCAACCAGCATTTTCTATACATGATGTAACGCCTGATTTCAAATATGATGTTATGGGTAAAATGGTTACAAATATTAAACCATTAACTTGGGTTAAAAACGGAGAAGCGGCTTGTATTTCTTTTGAAGGAGAATTTGATGGTCAACCTTGTAAGTGTAAATATGATGATGGTCAAGATGCTTATGTATTTGAGGCTAAATATCACAATAAAGAAGTTAAGTTAAACTATCCAATGCGTGGTGGTTCTAAGAAGTATCAAGTTTATGTTAAGAATCCTAAAACTGGTAAGGTTAAAAAGATAGCATTTGGTGATGTTCATGGTGGATTAACAGCTAAAGTTAGTAATCCTAAAGCTAGAAAGTCATTTGCGGCTAGACATAACTGTGACATGAAGAAAGATAAAACTAAAGCAGGATATTGGGCTTGTAGAATTAATAAATACGGACACCTGTGGGGTGGTAAAACTTATCCTGGTTACTGGTAATTATGAAACATTTAAAAACATATCAATTATTATTTGAATCTGATATAACTGCCATTAGATTAGAGATTCCCTATGAAACATATGCGAAAGATCCTAAAACCGGTTTATTAGATCCTAAAAATAAAATTTTTGGAAAGTCTAAGATTATTGATTATGCTGATAGAAAAATAGTTGTCTTTAATGTTAATGGAATTCACGTTCCATTTTATTTATCATCTGGACATGGTGGTAAAAAAGATGTAACTAGTGGAAAGTGGTATCCATTTTTTGGAATATATGGACCAGATAGATGGTTAAATAAATCATCCTCTGGTGATATCAATAATTATTATGGAGTAGATTTATTAAAACAAATTTCTCTATCACTTGATAGTAAAATAGGTGATATTAGAAATGATAGTTCTATACCAAAAGTTTCACCGACTGGTACACATATAGATTTTATCAATAAAGATTTAACACCGGTTGAGAATGAAAGACCTGATACTAAGATTAAATTTGCTCAAAATTTAGAAAATTTAAAAAGAAAATTAGGTGTATGACACTACCATTTCAAGAAACTAAATTAAGTGATAACGAATTTATAAGAGTATTCAGTCAAGATACCGATTCTGGTGAATTTATGTGGCATCGTGATAGAGAAGATAGAATCGTTGAATCTGTCGGTGGTACAGATTGGATGATCCAAATAGATAATGAGCTACCTAAAGTAATAGATAAGGCATTTATACCAATGGGTATTTATCATAGAGTTATAAAGGGAACTGGAGATTTGAAAATTAAAGTTATTAAGTTAAAAAAAATAATTTAATATATAAGATTATAAAAAAATAAATATTAAAATGAAACACATTAAAAAATTTGAAAGTTTTTCAACAAATGAAGGTTTATTTTCTTGGTTATCTGGTGATAGAGTTTCTGATGCTGCTCACGACTCATTAAGAGGTAAAGGATTTTCACATAGAGGAAAAGATGAATCTAACTATATTATGTTCAATGGTAAAAAATTCTATGATGATGATATTGAATATGCTGATAATCAAGATTTAGGTGAAATTCCTAGAGTCGAAGGTGATAAATTAATTATCGCCAATCCAATGTGGAGTGAATAATAAAAATAAATTTAAAAATGAAAAAAATTGGTAAAATTAATGAGTTACTTGGTGTTGAAGGCAAACCCATCAAACTTAGTGAACTAGATGATAAACTAGCGACTGTAGTTGCTGCTCCTGAATCAGGTACTAAAGATAATAAACCCGAAGATGATAAAGTCAAAGTAAATACAGAAGCTATGGTAGCTGTTGGTGGTTTATCTCCGGCTCAAAAAGAAGTGATACCTATGAAAGCTTTAGCATTTGCTTTAGGTTACTTAGATAATAAACAGCCTAATTTAGATGAGATGGAAGCAATTGTTTCTGCTGATATGTATATTATGGATGGTCATCATAGATGGGCAGCAGCAACATTAGTTGACCCAGCAAAACAAGTTAAGGTGGCTAAAATTGAAATGCCGGCAACTGATTTAATAACTGCTCTTAATGTTTACACGAAAGGCGCATTAAAATTGAGTGGTAATAAAGGAGAAGGTGATTTAACACAATGGAAAGACCTTATCAAACAAGAAATTGAAAAATCTTTTGAGAAGGGATTTACTAAAGAAGACGGAAATGGTCTTTTGCCAGGTGGTAAAGAAAACTGGCCAATGTTTTCAGGTGGAAAAGGTAAAACAGCTGAAGAGGTTAAGGCAATTTTTTCTAAAATACCGGGAGCGAATGGTGATGCTTCTAAGGGAAAAGAAATTATGATTACTAACTCTCAAAAGTTAAAAACAACAAAATTGCCTACAGCTCCTGAAAGAATAGACATGCCTGTAATTGATGCTGGTAAAACACCAACGGGTGAGAAAACTAACGATGTCAAAAAGAGTCAATTATATGATATTTGTTTAAGAATACAAAATGGAACATTAGACTTGAAACCACCTTATAGTTCGGAAGTATCATCAACACTTGGTGATAAAGTGCCGGATCAAAAATCTGATGAGGATACGCAACAACAACAAACAAAAGAATCCAGAGTTATAAAAACTTACGAAAAGTTTATTCAACAATATAATAAATAAAAAAAACCCATCTTAAAGATGGGTTTTTGTTTTAGTCAGCTTTGACTTTATAATTTTCATTGTATATCTTAATGACTTCATCAAATTCATTTACAATTCCTGATTTGAACTTATCATTATCATACTTTTGTTTCAAGATATACTCTTTAATATAATCTTCATATTCTAATTGAACAGATATTTCCATTCCATTCTCATCTAGTTCAACTTCTAATGATTCATTTACATCTTCACCATCAACTAACTCTTTGGTAATGTCATCAATATATTCTACAGAAGCAAAATTACCTTTCTCCAACATAACTTCTAACTTTCTACGAAGCTTTCTATTATTGATTAAAAGGTTATTTGAGATAGCTAAGTCAATGTAATCTTTAGTTCCTCTTAAATCGTCTAATTTATCAATATCTTCTTCATTAGCAACTCTAAATTTTCTAAATATTGGAGAGTATGTGTTAGGTATAAAATCAATTTTATCACTACTTAGGTCGAGAATGGTGATACCTTTTTGGTCTCCCATATCATTTCTATCCATTTGATATGGAGACCCTATAAACGAGAAATTCTCATTTGTTTGACGAATGTGAATATGTCCACTAAAAACGTGTTTGTATTTCTTAAACTCATCAACATCAATTTTATCAGCATTTCTATGAGCTACTGAATTTAAATGCATGCGGCAACCATTTAAGTCAGAGTGACAGAACAAATAATCACCTTGGTTATTAGTTATTTCTTTAATCATATCTAATCTTTTTTCAGCCCAAGGCATTAGGACTAATTTTTGATCATCTACTTCAATAGTTGTTGTATTAGTATAAACATTTACATTATTAACGTGATTAAATAATCTAACCGAATTGATATCATTTGAACCTTTGTTCCATAAGTCATGATTACCTACAATAATATGTAGCGGAAGTATCTCAGACAACTCTAGGAGTATCTTCTCGGCTTTATATGAAGCAATGATAGGAATAGATGTTCTGTTATCATATAAGTCACCACAGTGTATTAAAATATCACCTGGTTTAGCATTTTCTCTGATGTAAGGAATAAAAGAGTTATAAAAATAATCTTCCATCATATCTAACCACTTATCTAAGTTATTAAGATATACTCCAAAATGCCAGTCTGTTGTAATAAAAACTTTCATTAAAAATTTCTTTTCTTTTTATATGAAATTATTGTGATATTGTTTCTTTTCTTCTGGCTTCTCTGGCACATTTCTCACATCCACTACCAGCATATAAATGAGCATTTGGTGTTTGTTCAAATTCCCCGTGAACTGGACATATTATTTTAACTTTACTTCTACAGTTTTCATAAAGTACTAAGTCATAATTATATTTATTGTCATGTTTAATATTTGACTTTTCAACAAAATCTTTACTTTTTTTACTTCTTCTATTAAGAGCCTTTAATTCTTTTGATATAGCCTTTTCTTTAGATTTACAGTTTTTATTACAAAACTTTCTATCTGGTCTACCCCAAATAATCTCTTTATTACAATATCTATAATTACAGTTCATATATTGTATTTATTAAAAAGTGGAAATGGCATTTTTTACAACATAATATTTCAAAATAGAGCTAAAGGAAGAACGAAGAAAAATATATAATTTATAAAAAATAATTAAAAAAAATATGCCATTACCACATTTTACTCAACTTTTGAACACAGGTTCACCAGGGGGTCCTGGTACGCTACCTGATGAAGTAGTATATCTTAATTTATTTGAGACTACCTTTGTATTGCCTGTTATTTTACAAGCACAAGGTAGAAACCCAATTTTACTTCTTCAAAATGCTTTGAACATAGATTTCAACTTAACACAATTTGATATCGGTGTTAAAGAACAAAGATTCAAGTATTCAACTCGTCAGTTCTTGACAACTCCAACTAAAACCGCTGGTGAATTTAACATTAAGTTCAATGTTAACGTTAATCAACAAGGTTCTATGGAGACTTGGAATGCTTTGAAAGCTTGGTACGATTTAGTATTCAACTCACAAAATGGTTCACTTCACTATAAAAGTGATATTATTGGAACTGTTATTGTTAACCAACACGATAAAAAAGGTGTTGTTTTAAGACGTGTTACTTTCCAAAACGTACAAATTAAACAATTAGCTGGTTATGCTTTAGACTGGTCATCAAACAACATTATTGAATCAGTTCAAGCTGATTTTATCTACGATTACTTCATTGATGAATACATTGATAATAACTTTACTATCAATCCTCCAATTGTATCTGGATACTAATAGAAATAATAAAATTAAAAACCCATCTTTTAAGATGGGTTTTTTTATGTCTAGTAAACAAAAAACCCACCAATTGGTGGGTTTAATTTTAATATTTCGGTATGCTATTTGACATATTAGAAGCATTTCTCATCATTGAATTAGCATCAAAGTTTGGCATTCCTTTTTGTTGTTCTTGTTCTTGTTTTTTTCTAGAGCTATCTTCCTCTTCAACAATCTCATTAACCAACTTAATGTTTTCTTCAAACATCCAAAAGGGCCATTCATCCATAGCATATTCTTGTGTATGAAAGTGCTTTTGTAGTAATAATTTATTCTTTAATATATGCTTCAAAGGCATCATGAATAACGAAAATACCTGACGCTCCGTTGGGAAATTGCATGTCTGTGTGGACCTCCTCACCACACGAACATTTTTTCTTCAATTCCTTGATACCAAAAGTCATTTTGCTAACAGCAGCATTTAAGAATTGGAAAGAAATATCATCAATTTCTTCAAACTCTTTTAATTTAGATTTGATACCTTCGTAAGTAACAGAAGTTCTACCAGCTAACATAAAAGGAATAATTTTTAAGAAAGAAAGATTTGGAGTTCTTTTTTCATTATTTTCTTTTAAGATGTAGTCAGTAAAAGCCTTTTGAAGACCAATGTTTGGTGGAGTTAATTCAAACTCTTTACCATTTACTGTTGTAAAGTGATAAGATCTTGAAGAGTTACTAAAGTATCTATCAAGTTTTTCATCGATTTCGTGGAATGAAAAGTTATCTCTTTTCAATTCTAATTGTAATTCTTCTCCGCAACCACATCTTGTAGTTACTGTTAATGAATTACCTTGTTGAAATGTTAATTCTCTAATTAAGAAAATTAAAAATAATCTATCTTGGTCTTTTACATCAAGATAAGAACCCATCTTACCATCTGAATATTTAATTCTAACGCAAGATTGAAGAATGTCATTCATTTTTTCAACGATATCGTAAAAGTTTTGGTCATCAACCATTGAGTAAGCTTGAATTTCTTTTACTTGAGCTGGTCTTACCATAAATACGGTACCTGCTGGATAAAAAGCACCACACGGAAGTTCTTTAATATCAAAGTTAAAATATTGAAGATCTGTAGTTCTTGTATTGTCAATTTTTGGTTGCTCTACAAATGGAATATCAGAGTTGTTTTGATTTTTAGAAGATTCTAAATTACCAAGATGTTTCTTTAAGTATTCTTCTTCACTCATGTTATTTTGTTCAGACATATAATGTTGTTATTTTTTATTTATATATTCATGGAATAGTTATTCCTATGAATTTACCTTATTGTTATAACAAAAAAAAAGAGGAAAGTTTTCACTTTCCTCTTTTTTATTATAAAATTTATTAATTATTATCCGTTTATGAATCCACCCGCTGAGATAGCACCAGTTCTCAAGATAGTAATATTGTTTACAATAATACCCATACCCTTGATTGGCTCAACATATGTATCAAGAACACCGATTTGGTTATCAATGATTTCATTAGTGTTGTTTTCTTCATCCATTTTATTAAAGTAGTTGTATAAACCATTCTTACTTACATAAGTTTCACAGATAACGTCTGCTCTAAGTTTAATTTCTGCTCTAATATCAGGTGTATTAAATTTCCATTGGAAGTCTAATAACATTCTTGACAATTCTCTTTCAAGTTCAATAAGAACTTCTCTAACGTGTAAGTATGAAAGAGCTGATTTGTAAAGTGTTTGACCTGTATTTTCAGTTTCAATTACATTTCCTCTATTTCTCTTGAACACGATTGGATTCATTTGAGCTTGGTTGATCCACTCGATATCAGTTTGAGTGAAATCCATTTCAGTTGATACTATATTAGTAATTCTACCATTAGTAACACCAGCCGCGATTGTCCAAGGAGTCATTCCACTTATATTTGAAGTATGTTTTCTCATATAAGTTGTTGCTGCCCATGCTGCTGGTGGAACTTCAATTGGTCTACCATTATCACTTACAGTTAAGTAAGGCATAAAGTAACCTACTGCTGTAGTACCTGCTCCGTCACCGAATGAGTAAAGGAACGCAGGAGAGCTTTCTGGGTCACCACCTTTAGCAACGTACTCAAGTTGTAAAACACCTTCAGCATTTACGAAAGAAGGAGATGATGAGTTCTTAAATGACTTCATAGAAGGCATATTCAAGATTCCAAGAGCATCCAATCTTTCTCCACAGATATCAACTAATTGTTGTTTAGATCTTTCAGTTAAACCAAGACCAAACGAGTCAATTAAATATCTGAAATCAATTGCCTCTTTATTAGTAATTGCTTTGAATAAAGGAGTTCCTTTAGCAACTAAATTCAAGATTGAATTTTGTCTAGTTTCAGTACCATCAGGTAAAGAAGCTTGTCTAATTCTAAATCCTTTAAGAGAGATAGCTTTATAAGTAGTTGCGTAGTTGTCAATAGATGTGTATCTAGTTGTTTGATAATCACCACTATAATTAGTTTTTTCAATTCTAGCATCACAAGTAACTTCTACTAATGTAGTATCACCAGCATATTGTTTTTTACTTAAAATTCTTGTAAGTTTTCTAGCAACTTCACCAGTTTGTAATACAACTGTTGGGTCAACATAAGCGGCTAAGAAATCACCAACTTTAACCTCAGTATATCTAGAACCAGTAATAAGAATCTTATTAGGAACTTGAACATATCCTGTAGGAATTTCAATTTCAACAGTTTGTTTGAAGTTTGACTTAGCTGATTGTACATAGAATGTATTATTAGCTATTGTATCAACAGCTTCTGTTGATGTAAATCCTTCATCCATGAAAGCTACATCTAATGTACTATCATTGTTTAAGTACATTTTTAAGTAATGTTTCTTTAAGAAATCATAAATAGTACTTACATTTAATACTTCTTCGTAAGCAACTTCTTCACTTACTTCATATGCCCAGTAGTAAGCTCCTGTTGTACTTGTGTAACCAAGATGTGTAGCTAAAGTAGCTGGACTAGCAGCATTAGTAATTGTAAATGATCCAGTATTAAGAGTTGAATCAGGAACAATGAATTGATCATATGTAGCATATGATGGATTTGTATTTGAAGTAGTTTCAAATATTACATAGTTGTAACCAGCATATGATGATGTAACACCCGCAGCAACTTCACCATCTATGAAAATAACATTCATAGTTTCTTGAGCGGCTACCAAAGAAGCAGGTACTTTATTAGCATAGAAGTAATCTCCTGTGTTAATAATACCATTGTAAAATTGAGTATAGAACTTAGAGTATTTAGCAACAACACCATCAGTCGCAGACCAAACATTTGAAGTTGTAGATACCTTATCTGATCCAATTAAAAACTCATTATCTACTGTGTAAATTACTAAGTAACCATTAAGAATGTCACTTAACTGAGCATCTGTTAAACCAGTGTTTAAGATAAACGACTTATTAGAAGTTGATGTGCTAACAATATTTGTAATTGTAATATCAGCTAAACTAACTTTATCAAAAGCATGATTAGGGCCTAAACATAAAGTCATTTTATTTTTATTAGCTGAATCAATTAAATCAACTAATCTATTGAATAATTTGAATCTTCTGTATTGAGCATAATTTGCTACAGAAGGTACAGTATTTGTATTTTCAAATGTAACTTTAATTACACCAGAATCTGGAGTACTTTGAGTTGCGATATAATAGTCATCAGAAGCACTTATACCAAAACTAAAGTCTAAGAAACCTGATGAGTCAACATTTATATCAGTAACAGTTACTGTTGATGGTGCGATGTCACCATTAGCCATATCAAACTCTACATAACCTAATACTATGTCACTTGCCGCAACAGTTGGTTTTGTTGGAGTTGAACCGTAAGCAACACCAGTTGTGTTAGATACTACAGATAATGAACCTGTTGAGTCTAAAACATAAGCTGATACAAATGATAATGTACCATATGAAGCACTGTAATCGCTAGCACTAATTGTTAGTGTACTTCCAGTTACTGGAACCATTGTATCACCAATTACAGCGAAAGCGTCAGCAGTAGCTGTATAAGTTAATGAGATAGAAGCAGATGATGTTGTTAAAGTATCTTTAGTTACATCATAAACAAATCCTTCACCAAACCAAGCAGTTCTGTTATCACCATTATCAATAACACCTGTTTCAGTTGGAACTGAACCAAATGCGTGAGGGTCTTGGTTAATATAACCTACACTACCTAATAAAGCAGTTACGTTACCAGGTAAGTCTAAAGGCACTGCTGTGATTTCAATTGATTCAGCAATAGTTTCTTTATAAGACAAGAAATCTATTTGAGTTTCATTCACACCAGCAACCGTTTGTCCAACTAAGTCTAAAAGACCGTTGTAGTAATCTGTTTCAACTAAATCTGAGTTGAAAGCACAGAATACTCCAGTTTTATCTGTATCTCTGTTAATTGTAGTTTCAATAAAAATATTAGTACCATTGGCATCTCTAAAATATGGAATCAAGGACAATCCTTCGTAATAAGCTAATAAAGTAACATTTCTATCATTAGCAAAGCTTCTAATTTGACTCTTAACAAGACCAGACGCATTAAAGTAAGCACTCCATCTATTATCAATAGCCAAGTTTTGGTAGTCAGACCAGTCACCACCTACAACAACAACATCTACTAAGTAGTCAGATGCGTAATCGTTAGCGTTAACATATGGCGGAAGTTTTTCTTGAGAACCATACCATTCGATTAAAGTTCTATCAAAACCAGTTCTAGCACTTTTCACAACAAATACAGTTACATATCTGTCAGAAAGGTTAGTAATACTAAAAGCTCTTTCAGTATAACCAGTATTTGGTTTAGTTAAATTAATGAAAGACTCAGTATCTCTTTTCCAGAAACCTGTTGTATCGAAGAATCTTCTATAAGCTCCATTTCTTTCGATATCATTCATATAACCAGATGAAGATGATAATGATTTATACTCAATAGTATCTAATGTGTCATCTGTGCTTAAAAGATTGATAGCATATACTGGTGCTGATTCCAACATTTTTTGAATAGTTCTGTGGAAAAATGAACCTTTTCTTTCTAATCCTCTATCGAGTTGACCAAAGATAGACTCTAAGTCATTGACTGTAGTAAGTCTAATAGGTGTATTTACTGGTCCTTTTTTTGAAACACCAATAACCATATTAGTAATACCCTCAACCACTGGAGTTGTAATGATTGAATTGTCAAACTCTTCTATGAAGATTCCTGGTCTTTTGTATTTTCCAATTTGAATTGCCATATTTTTAATATTTTTTTTTATGTTATAGAGTATATATAAAATGTAAAAAATGATATTTTTTCTATTTTCACTTCTCTTTTGAGATTTTCTTTATATTATCCATCATATTCTTCTCTACATCGAGCATTTTTTTATTTAATGATGATTGAGCCTCAGATATTTCTTTGGTTAACGATGATATAGAAGCTGTATTTTTTGATATTCTATTAGTTATATCAGTTATTTTGCCAGTAACGGCTTGCTTTGTAGAGTCATCCTTAGATAATTTTAATTCTTCACTAAAATCATCTTTTTTAACTTTATCATTAGCAATATCTTTTTGAATATTATTAACTTTTCTTGTTAAACTAGCAATATGTAGATACTCAACTAGGAAAGGATTTCTATCCTGACCTGGTAAGGCATCTATTTTACCAACAATCGATTCTATTTTCTTTTGTAAGTCAGCATCTATTTTGACTGTTAGATATGCGGTGTCTATTAGAGGCTTCTTGGTTTTATATTCAGTAAGTTGATTTTTAAGAGTTGTCAACTTTTCTTTAGCCATTTTAATATCTGGTTGGTCTGTTATATTAACATCAAATTCAGCTTCTTCTAAAAAGATTCTATATGATTTTAGGTTTCTCATTACTTTTTCTCCATTTTGGTTTTGGATATATTATCAGCACCCGAAACGGTCTTAAATCCTCCAATTGTTGAAATTCTATCTCCTATTTTTTTATTTAATATAAATCTTGTTTTATCTGATGATGTTTCAACATCTTTTGTATTTTCGTATAAAGTATAACAGTTTACAACACTAATACTTTCTGGTTTATCTGATAAAGTTGATTTAGTATTTGCGTTATTTGATTTTCCATCAAACTTAGTTAAGTATGTTATCTCATAGTCTCCTGTTAACTTAAACTTACCATCTTTTCCTATTAGATTATCAATTTTCTTTTTAGTAGCTTTTATTTTATAATCTAAATTTGATTCCTTGCCATCTTCATCTATTTGTTCTTTCCCTTGTTTATTCAAGAATATTTCTCTTGGAAGATCTCCTTTTGTTAATTTATTAGGTATGCCTGATTCTGTGATATATTTTTGAAAGAAGTAAAAAGATCTTGAATATGTTATATAAGCAATGTCTCCAACAACTTCTTGTATAAAGAAGTAAACCACACTTTTATTAGTTGATACAGCAAAGAATGATTTAGCTAAATCATCATTTGATTCAAACTTAATAGGATCTTTTGTGAAAAGTAGATTTTTGGCTCCAGGTATAGAATCAGCATTTTTTGAATTGCCTTCTTGCTCTTCAGCTCCTCCAAAGTTTGTTTTATTTGGATCATCCTCTTTATAACCAAAGTACTGATCTAAAAATTTAGCTTGTAATCCTTTAGCATCTTTACCAGTTTTGTAAAGTTCATCACCATCAAGCATATCCGTCATGAATTTACGAAGATTTGCTCCCGCTTTATCTATTAAGTCATTACCTACTTTTAATTTAGTACCAATGTTAAAAATTGGTTGATATTTTTTATCTCTTTGTATATCCAATACAGTATCTTCCCATTGATTAAAAATGGCATTATTTCTATATGGTCCACCAGATTTACCAGCAGTACCTGGATCGCCTCCCCCAAAACTAGTATATTCCATAAACACACTATTTGATACTCTACCGCCACTTCTTCCAGATGGAATTACTTGTGTTGTGTGTATTTTATAAGCTCTATTGAAACACTTGACAATATCTAAAACAGGATCAATTCCATTTATTACAATAGAATCTTTTCTTTCTTTATCAATTTTATCAAATTTTTCTTTCATTTTAATAACTTCTGTTTTTTCCATTACAAAAGCCTTAATATCTATCTTTTTACTCCAATAGTCTTTAATTTTTTGAGATGTAGTCATTGTATCAGGAGCACCAACTTTTGATTCTTCCTCATTTTCTTCAGTCTCTTCACCTTCTTCAGCTTCTTTTAATAATGATATAAATTTATCATATTTAAATAAAGATGATTCTTTTTTAACTTCTTCTTTAGGTTTCTCTTCAGTTTTAACTTCAGCTTTTTTCTCAGTAGGTTTTATTGTCATTGTAGATTTAATTCCTTCTACAAATGCTTGTAAGCCTTTACCTGTTTCTCCTAGACCACCATATAATCCTTCTTTGTCAAATTGTAAAGCAGTTTTAGCAAATCTTGCTATTTTCTCAGCTACAACAATTTTTTTGTTTTTATCTGAGATTATTTCCATACTTTCTTTATATAAAGGAGTAGTAGAAGCATTTAATGTTTCTTTTTTATCACCAACTAAATATCTGTTTATTTCTGTAAAAAGGGATTTAATAACTTCTTTGTTTTTAGAATCTAGTGATTTTGATGTTATATCATTTAAGAATTTAACATCTACACCAATACCTTTATCTTTTGGTGATTCCAATACTTCAATAGCTTTCTTTAACTTAGCAAAAGCTTGTGTTAGATGGTCTTCACCACCTTTAATATTTGCTCTATCTGGACTTGCGCCATCACCAATAGCTTCTAATAAAGTATAACTTTCCATTACAAGAACTAAACCAGCAGGCATTGTTTGATTATCTTTTGGATATTTTGCCAAAACTTGAGTGTTTTTAGTTCTAATGTCGGTAGATGCTAATTTTTTTGGATTGGCTTTAGTATTCTTTTGAATCTTTTCAACAGTATCTCCAGCTACAGTAGTGTATTTAAGTCCAGTTTCTTTAGTTGTGCTTTTTTCTTTACTAGTAACATTTGAAATTTTAACCGCTTTATAATTAGATAATATAGAAGTTAATGATTTTAATATTTTAATCATAGTAGGATACATAGATTCTGATGAGTTGGAGCCTTCTCCTTCACCTTCTCCTTCACCTTCTCCTTCTTTATCTTCGTCGTCTTTTCCTTCTTCTTTATCTTCGTCTGCTTCAGATTTACCACCTTCATCATCCTTAAATTGTTCTAAGAATTTTAAAAATTCTTCTAATTGACTTATTAAACTATCTTTATTTTCAAAGTCTTCAAAGTTTTTAATATCTGAAATTGCTGCCTTTGTTAAATTTCTAATATCACCTACGCTAGCTTCTTCCTCTACAGCTTTTTGTAAACTATCAAGAAAAGAAAAAACAGTAAGTCTTTTGAATTCTTTTTTATCCTCTTCTGATAATTCAGCTTCAGCTGAACCACCTAAGAGGTCATCAAAAGCATATCTTAGCCTTTTAGCTACGCCTTTTATTCTAACAAGATTAGCACCAATCTTTGCTTTTCTAATAGTAGAGTTTATTAATCTACCTAGTAAAGAGTCACCCCAAGGTATATCATTAGCAAATGGTCCGCTATTTTCAACGTCTTCATTTATTTTAACCAAATCTTTATCTTCTAAAGACTTATACTCGTTTATTTTGTTTATGCTTCTTTTAAGGAACTCATCTCTATTACTAAGATACTTCATAAATTAATGTAATTTTTTCAACATATATATTAAAAAACTTTTATTGAAAATTAGTTAAAATGAATAATTATGCTTATCTTTGTTTAAGATAAGTGATAAAATAAATGATGAAACAAAAAAATAATAAATAAAATTTGTAAATTCACTAATTATCCTTATATTTGTATAACAAAATAACCACTAAAAGAAAATAATATGAAATTCGACATCAACAAAGTAATCTGTATCAGCTTAAAGTCTCACAACGACCAACAATTGAAAGCTATCTCTGAAGTTTACAAATTAGACTTTGATGGTTTGCTTAAAATTAAAGAATGCTCATCTAAAATCTGGGTTGAGGCAGGCGGTGAATATGTTATAGCATTTTCTGTTAAATCTGGCGATGGTACTCCAGAAATCAGTGATAAATTTTGTCCAATCACAAAAAGAGAAAAAGATGCTTTGATGAAAATCACTCCTATCAAAACTCCAAAAATGCCAAAAGCTACTAAAGTTGTTGATACTAAAGTTGATAACATTGTAGAAGTTTCTAATGTTTTCATCGAAGATTTAATCGCTGAGTTCGATGTAGTTTTAGATGTAGACACTATCTTAGAAAAAATCAGTGCTACTGGTATGAAGTCTTTGACTAAAGCAGAATTAGACTTTTTGAATAGCCTTAGTAAATAAAAAAAATCATTTTTTTCCATATTCTTAAAAAACCGGGCATATGTCCGGTTTTTTTATTTTAAAATATATTTTTTTTTACCCACCTTTGAAATTTTAGCAAAATCCACGATTGTCGATTTGATAATAAAAAATTAGAATATATAAGACATACAAATTCATATTTTATTATGAGATATTCAGAACTAAATTATCGTGGTAAGACTTACACAAGTGCTAATGAAATCAACGATATTCTCGTTAAAGAGAAATTCTACTGGCTTATTGACTCAGAGATTGAGAACGCTCAGTTAGAAATAAAAAACAACACACTTATATGGAAAAATGGCAGTTTCTACACAGGAGATTGGTACTATGGTATTTTTAAAGATGGTAGCTTCTATGGAAACTGGGAAAATGGTATATGGGAAAACGGCAATTTCGGTGGTAAATGGCGCAGTGGTATTAATCTTACACAGATATAAAAAATTAACATGATTACTATGAAGAGAAAAAGAATTACTCTTGAAAAACAACAAGAGAAGGAAATTTTGAATCAAAGAGAGTTAAGGGTTACTAAAGAAGGAAATGATTACTTCTTTGAAATCGGACCAGAAATGACATCAGACGTAGCTGAAGCAGTTTCAATTCTAATGAGAAAAATTGACTGGAACGATCCTATTTGGAACACGACAATTGATAAAAAAATGATATATGAAAACATAACCCCAGAAAAATCACTATACTGGTTATCTGGTGGATATAAAGAATGGAACACATTAGACCATTATAATAGACCTTGGTGTGATTGTTACTTAGAGTTTCAAGAAGAGTTTGGTTTTCTTATAGTAAATTTAGTTAAAAAATCAAAAACATTATTAGACGTAAGAAACGCATTTATGAAATACCTAAATCTACCAACACTATATAATTTCGCAATAAGTAAAAATATGGTAAGAGTATAAAAAATAGAAAAATATATATTTAAGAAATCCTGTCAGAAATGATGGGATTTTTTATTTAATATATACTTTATGGAACAAATGAAAACAGTTTGTAGAAATCCTTGGTGTAAAGGACATTTCTATTATACAGAGTTAGATATGGTAGAAGTAAAAAGTGATATCAGAACATCTAAAATAAATGATGTGTTAAGTGAAGTTCAAAAAGCTCCACCAAGTCAATGTCCAAAGTGTAGAAGCTTTGATAGTGAATTAAGTGGTGGTGTTGAGTGGAAAGATAAAGAATATGAAGGTAGTAGATTTGATGGCATGCCTCATCAACTTAAATATAAAGTAACAAATTATAAATTATAATGAAAGCACACTTTTTTGACTTAGATACAATATTAACAACTGATAATAAAGTTTGGTTAGTGGATAAGACTATTCCAAATATACCTATTATGAAAATATCGCAAAGTGATTTTAATTTAATTAAAAAAGGTATTTATAAAAGCCAAGGAAACTCTATAAATTTTAGCGGACACACTTATTGGTTACCAACAGATTTATTTGAGAAGATAAAAATTAAAGCTAAAAATCACAGAGCCGATATTTCTAATTTAGCTTTTTCTTTACAAGAGTTTATGAATAAAGAATTAATTGAAAATTTAGATTATGATATTAATTTAGAAAATATTTTACATTTGAAAAATACAGATGATGATATTTATGTAATATGCTCAAAGAATACTAAGAGAAACTATGAGTTAATGATATCTAAAATAGAAGATAAATTAAAAGAAAATGGTCTAATTATTAAAAAGTTCTATTTTATATCAGAAACATTCTATAATAAAGTATCTGATGATATTTCTCATAAGAAAGTTAGATTATTATTACAACATATAGTTGGTCTTAAAACTGAAGGTGATAAGTTTACTGAAGAAAAGTTAGCTCAATATGATGAACTATTCTTCTATGATGATGAAGAAAATGTTATTAAACTAGCAAAAGAATCTAATAAACTTTTAACTGTTTTGTTATCAAACACTGATAATAAATTAAAAGAAATTATTAAAGAAGATTTGAAATCTAAAAAATACACATTATATGTTAATTTAATAACCGGTAATAAAGTAAATAGATTTGTAACTACAAAAGTAGATATCCAATTTAGTAATTTAATAACAGTGTTTGAAAGTTTTAAATGGAGATAATTATTTATCTTTCTCTTTACTAATCATAGCATTCTTAATTAAATCATTAAGCTTTCTATTATCCATTATTTCTCCACCACCTATTGACTCACCAGCCGATTCTTCAGCCGCTATATTTTGAGCTTTAATAACTTCTGGATTCTCAATTTCATTAAGACCTAAATCTTTTCTTAATCCTTTATAAAATTTCTCAAGCTCAGTTCTTTGTGTAGATGAGAATTTAGAGTTTTCTCTAATTTGACCAATTGTTTGATTGACAACTTCATGCATTCTAGCAGAATTATCTCCATTATCAACTTGTCTTAACTGTGATAAGAAGTTCTTTCTAGTCATTTTTGATAAGAAGATTGTTTCAGCATAAACTTTAGCATCTTCTCTCATTTTATTTCTTATATAAGGATGTTCTTTTAATTGAGGCACATCACTTAAATATAAATCAATAAGTGATTCTAATACTTCCATAGACTGTTGACTAGCAACTGTCATGTCTGAATCATAATCATATATTTCTATTTCACCTAAATCTGGTAGATCCTCAGGTCTAGCAAGGTGTTTACTTATATCAAATTCGCCACTTTCCGATTGGATTTCATCGAATTCATCTTTGATTCTATTTCTTTCGTTCTCTGTTTTTGACATAGAAGGCGGTTTTTTACAATATATATTAAAAAATATCTTTTCCTAAAATATGGCATTTGCTCCACAACAAGAAAGACAAATGGTTTTTACAACCAAACTAGTAGAAGAGGCAACTGATAAGATTAATGATGGTATAGTCGTTAAACGATATCAAAATCCTTGGTTAAAGAGTGAAGTAGGCTTGAGAAGAGCCGGTGTTTCATTTAGGATGACTGCTGATGAACAACAAGAGTATGTTAGATGTGCCTTAGATGTTCATTATTTTGTGGAAAAATATTGTAAAGTAAAACGAGAAGATGGTTCTATTGGTTCTATTAAATTAAGAGATTACCAAAAAGAGATGCTTGATAGTTTTGTTAATAATAGATTTAGTATCTTAATGGCATCTCGTCAGGTTGGTAAAACAATCTCATCTTCTATTTTCATGTTACATAAAATTTTATTTGATAATGATAAGAATATAATGATTGTTGCTAACAAAGGTGATACTGCCGTTGAGATTGTTGATAAAATCAAATCAATCTACTCTTTACTACCATTTTTCTTAAAGCCAGGTATTAAAACTTGGAATCAAAAGTCACTAACATTTGAAAATGGGTGTAGAATTAAAACGTCTGCTAGAACAAAGACTCCAGCCATCGGTTTTACTATTGACGTACTTTACTTAGATGAGTTTGCCCACATTCCTTCAAATATTATTGAGCCATACTATACTGCTGCTTTTCCAACAACTGCTGCCGTTCAAAACTCAAAGATTATTATTACTTCTACTCCAAATGGTATGAACCTATTCCATAGGTTATTAACTGATGCTGAGAGACCTGAGGGCGATCCAATGAAGAATAACTATAAGCCAATGAGAGTTTACTGGTATCAAGTACCTGGTCGTTTTGTTACTTATATTAGATTAAATCCACACAAAATGTATGAATATGGTGTGACTAAAGAAGAGATATTTGATTTAGTTAATCAAAAATGGAGTAGTCAAACAAAAGTCTTTATGGAATATAACATGGATTTATTAAAAGATGTTATCAACATCTTTAATGATGATAAATGTACAGATGAAGATGTTAAAAAATTAACTTTTATTGATAAGAACGGATTTGAAGTTCCTATTATGGCTATTGCTGAGGTTACAACTTGGAAAGAAGAAGCTATTAAGGATATTGGTGGTGAAGATGCCTTTAATCAAGAGTATGGTTTAAGATTTATTAATGCTTCTAAATCATTATTGAATGAGGCAATTATTGATGAGTTATTGAAAAATAAAAAACATTATGTACATGAGCCTATATTCGAGTTTGATAAAAAACTAAAATTTAGTTATACTGATTTAAAATGGGTTGAGGATGATAATGTTTTTATACCATTAATGAGAAAAGATTATAAGATTGTAATATCTGTCGATATATCAGAGGGTCTTGGACAAGATTATTCTATTATAAATATATTTAGAGTTTCTGAGAAACCAAAAGATTTAACAGAATTACAAAAACCATCATATAAATCAATAGTTGATTTCTTTAGATTAGAGCAAATAGGTATTTATAGAAACAATTATATTTCTGTTAAGCAGTTAGCTGAATTACTTTATATGATTGTGTTTGAATACTTAAATCCTGATAACTGTAAAGTAGTTGTCGAGTTGAATAACTATGGTAATACCTTATTTGCTGAGTTACCTCACGTTTTTGATGGTAATAATAATTATGGTTCGTCTGTATTTGTTAGATATAAACATAGAGCTGATGCTACTGAAGAAAAAGTAGGATTAAAAGTAGGGGAAAATAAGAATCTCATGGTTAAAGATTATCAAGATCTCATGCAAACTAAAGGATTCGTTATTACTAATGAAGATAATATTAGAGAAATCACAACATTTGTTAAACATACTACATCAGCCGGTAACACAAGATATGCGGCAGACGTTGGTCATGATGATACTGTTATGACTATCGTAAATGCTACAACTGTTTTTAGTAGACACGATTTTTCTGAAATGATTGAAGAGTGGTCTAGTAAGTTTGTTGATAAAGAGTATATGAATTATGTTAGAGAGACACTAAAAGGAATAGATTATGTTGAGGGTGTTGATTATGGTCAAGTTTTGAAAATAAGAAGACAGCAAATGAATAGGTATAAAGCTAATAATAATGGCTTTGGTGGAAATGGCACTAACTGGTTTGGTAAATAAAAAAAGACATACTAAAAGTATGTCTTAGAATTTTCCAAAGATTTGTCTATTCTGAACTTCATCAACATATTTTTGTATTTCTGCTAGATAGTTCCAAATATTTTTAAGGTATTTCATTAGTTGTTTGCCTCCATCGTAGCACTTAGTCCAGCACTTCTGAGTTTATCTTTCATAGTTGCTATTGTTTCAATATCTCCGTATTTAACATCACACTTTCCATTGTAGTGAACAATATGAGCGCATTGAGTAGCTTGTTCGGTTTCATGTTTACATATCTTCATAAGACAAGTAATAACCCACTCAAATGTATTGTGATCATCATTATGTAAAACCAGTTTATATGGTTTTGATAAAATTTCTTCTACTTTAGAAGATGTTTTCTTTTTAGTAATTGTTGCCATAAATTGAATATTATATATTATTTTAGAAAATAGTTTCTTTTTTGTTTACAACATCAACTACTGTAACTTGAACGTGATGTTCTTCCGCCCATTCTTCAAATTTAACTAAATGTTCATGTCTATCGTCATACATAACAAATTCATGAACGCCAAGTTCTTCAATTTTTTCTTCAAATAATTTAGTTTTGAAGTGGTATGTATCACCACCCCAGTTTAAATGAATTTCATCAAATGATAGGTTATGTTGATTTAAAATAGTTTGGATATGATTAGACATACCTTCTTTCTTTTTAAGACGACCAGTTGCTAATATAACATAGTTTTCTGGGTCAGATACGGCTTCTAAATATTTTTTATAAACCCATTGATTCAATGGGATGTGAAAAATTTCAGGGTCAATACTTTCTGGACGACCCCACCAACCACTATAGGGCCAATCAGTTCCTGTTTTTTCCTTCCAGATTTTTTCACCTTCTTCGGGTTTTGGTGTGTGAAAAAGTGTATCGTCAAAGTCAAATGATATTAGTCTTTTATAAGCCATAGTTGTTGTCCATTTTTAAATATTTACAAATATATATAAAATTTCTCAAAAATAAAAGGTCGGTTTGGTGAAATAATATATAATTCCAAAAATAACAAGTTTTATGAAATTAGACATTAAGTCAATTTTGATATTAATTTTACTTGGATTGACACTTTTATTTGGTTTTAAGTGGTTCTTCTCAGGTGATAAAGCATCAAAAGAAAGAGTTAAACAACTAGAGCAACAATTCAAAGAATTAGAAGCTCAAAAGAAAGCAGTTGATTTGGAAATCACCACTTGGAGAGAAAAATCTGATAGTCTTAGACAATTAGATGTTAAATTACAGGCCGAAATTACTAAACAAGAGGCTTTAACTAAAAAGGCAGAAGCTGAGGCTAACAAATCTAAAGCTAACTTGAATAAGTTAAGAAGTGATTTAGCCGAAACTCAACAAAAAATTGAAGAGATTAAGAATCATCCGCCCAATAGAACAGGAGATGCTCTTTTAGAATCATTAAAAAATAAAACAAAACATTAATATGAAAAAGTTTTTATCACTTATAGTTGGTTTAGTGTTGAGTTTAAGTGCTTACTCGCAATACTCACAGGCTAAAATAGATTATCCTAAATTTGAAACAGATTCAAATGGTCAACAAGTCATTGTAATGACTATTGAACAAGCACAGTCACTTGATAACGGTACTGACTTATTGGCTCTTTTAGAAAAACAAAGTACTCAAATTGGTCAATATGATTCAGTTTGTGTTAGAGTTATCAATGATAAAGAACAAGTAATTGCTTCTCAAAAATTGGAAATTGCTAAATTAAAAGAGTCTTTGAATAATAAAGACCAACAAATTAGAGCTCTACAAGGTGAAGTTGCTGCTTATCTTAAAAAGATTCTTATTTTAGAAGAACAAGTTGATAATAGACAACAAGTTATTGATGAAAAGAATCTACAAATAAGAAAAATGAAAACTAAAATGGTCTTTGGTGGTATCGGTGGAGGTGTCGCTATTATTGGTTTAGTACTCGGTTTATTACTAGTACACTAATTGATAAAAAATGAGTTTTTTAGTTTAATATATAATCTATAAAAAATATTCAAATACAAATGAAGCATATCAGAACATATGAAAACTATCGTATTAAAAAGAACAGAGAAGAAATCATTAAAGAATCGGTTCTTCAAGTAAACGATATTTACAAAGTAAAGACAATGATTGATATTCCTCAATCTTTAATCAATGCTTATGTGAAAAAAGTAAAAGACACTACAGGTAAAAACCTACGCACGTTCTTTGGTGATGTTGATATTGCTGAAGAAATTGTAAAGTTTATTAATATGGATAACTTAGATGTTGAGAAAATTCCTGGTGGTGCTTTAATGGGTGGTGGTCAATCACAAACTCAAACACAACCTCAGGCGCAACCTCAAGTTCAAGTAGAGGCGCAACCTCAAGCTCAAACTCAAGAAGCTCCTCAAGCACAAGCTCAACCAGCTCAAACTGAAGAAGCACCTGCTCAAGCACAAGAAGCTCCAGCACAAGGTGAATTTGAAGAACCTCAAGCACAAGCTCAACCTGCTCAAGGTCAGGCTCAAGAGGCTCCAGCACAAGGAGAAGAAGCTCAACCAGCACAAGGACAAGCTCAACCAGCACAAGGTGAAGAAGAAAAAGAAGAAGGTGAAGAAGAAAAAGAAGGTGAAGAAGAATTACCTCTTTAATCTATAAAATATTCAAAGAATTAAAACCCATCAAATATTTTGATGGGTTTTTTATTTAATATATACTTTATGAAATTCCTTAAAACATTTGAGAGTCATAGTAGTGGAACATTAATTATAGTTGATGTTCAGAAATCATTTAGAAAGTTCTTTTCAGAAATGTATCTCAATGAATTAAAGAAGTATTGTAATAACTTTCAAAATGTTTACCAACTTTGGGATAATCATACTGATGGTAAGAATGTAGATAAAGATTATTTATATGATGAAACACCTGTAATTCCTATTCATAAAGATCTTTATCATTTCCCTAATCAAAAAGAACTTATTGAAAAAAGATATAACTATAAAGTAGATGCTGATTTTTATAAGAAAATATTAGACAAAGAAGTTTATAATGATATTTCTGATAAAGAAGAAAAAAAGTTATTAAAGAAAGGTGATATATTCAATACTAAAGAAGGAACTATTATCACTTACATAAACAATAATCACGTTTGGTTTCACTGTCCTATAAAACTATATGAATTATTAAAATCGTTAAACGGTAAAGAAGTTACTATTGTAGGTGGTGCTGATTCCGAGTGTCTTGAAGACATTGTAACAACTGCTGAAAGTTTGGGAGTTAAAATTAAAAGAGATTATAAGTATATTTATACTGCTAATAGTTGTCCTATTTAATAAAGTGTAGTAAATATGGATCTTTTGGATCAGCAACTGTAGCACCACACCTTTGCCAGAACTTTTTACTATCCTTTGTACATCTTACAAAGACCTCATCTTCTAAATAAATGTCTAAAACTTTCTTAGCAAGATACTCACCTAATCCTTTACCTCTCATATCTGAGAATGCTGACATTATTTCAGGTTTGCCGTAATTTGAATTTGGATTAACTTCTATTTCAACTATAGGTTTACCTTCGAGTCTTAATTGATAAAAATCGGTTTCACCTTTTTTAGCACCAAATGATGGTTTAAATAAAGTTTTTTCATCTGAAGGAACTTTATAAAACTCCATGTTAGATATTAGCTCATTATCAATATAAGACTCAAATGTTTTAATGTATCTCATAGTCTATATATTTAAGTTACAACAGCATAAACCTCATAGTCTGCTATTTGAAAATTTATTTCCATGTACTCTTGATATCTTTCAGGATCCTCATAAAAATTAACTTGTAGTGTATAATTTATAGATTCTAGTTCGGTAATATATTCTCTTACTTGCGCTCTTAATTCACTTTCTATTGTTTCGGCTGATAGCCTTGTTTCGTGTAAATATTTTGGTAAATCACCTCCAAATTCAGGATTACAAAATAATTCACCTTTGTTTGTGAATATCATTAATTCCCATTTTTGTATAATAACTCTAATAACATCATCTTCAATGATTTGAATATCATTAAATCTTGGATGTCCTGGGTAAATAATATAAAAGTCTGAAAAGTCAAAAGCCATAACATATATATTAATATATTATGGCTCTTTTGTTATAATAGTATATCTCTAAACTTACCAACAATGGTGAGACCTAGAACGATAGGGTCTGTATTGGTTTCTAACTTAGATGAATAATCTGATATGATAAAATTACATTCAAATAATTTATCTATATTTTTACTTTCCAATATAGACCAATCAATAAATGGTTTTCCTAAAAGTCTAATCATCACATCAATCTTTTCAGCACCAAAGTTAGTCATTAAGAAGTGATAGATTTTCTCATAGTCTAATGATTTATCATAAATACAAGAGTATAAATCTAATTTTACTTTATTCGATACATTAGATGAGTTCTCACCTAAACTACCAGTTTCTAAATAGTTTTGAACTTCAACCATTATAGACCTAAAGTCAGGGAACTTTTTAGTAATAATAGAAGCTAAATCTTCTTTAGGTATTTCTTTACCTTCTTTTGGTAGAATTACATTATTGATTCTTTTATAAACTTCTTGTTTAAGATACTTTTCTTCTTCAAGACTTTGACAGTCAAAGTTAATTTGAGGAATTCTAGACTTAATACCATCAGAAATTTTATTTAAGTGATTGGTGGTAATAATGAATCTAACATTCTTATTATACTTTTCAATAAATGCTTTGAAGGCATCTTGAAACTGAGCCGATACTCTTTCAAACTCATCTAAGAAGATGTATTTAATATCAGAGTCAGTCTCCATCATTGGTGTAAATTTACAGAAATCTTCAATCTCACTTCTTAACACATCAATAGATGTATATAAAGACGAGTTTAATTCAAGATACGGCTTATCCTTTGTGTATTTACCAATAAGGATTCTAGCCAAACTGGTTTTTCCGGTACCAAAGTGACCGTAAAATATAAAGTTTTGGTTAACACCATTTTCAAAATGTTTTTTAATTCTAGGTAAAAGAATAACATCATCCATAGTTTTTGGACGCCACTTTTCCCATAAGAGTAATGATTTAACAGACATATTTATTCAATTAGTTAATAGGTATATAATCTCATGAAGAGAAAGTTTATATTTAATATATATCGATATGATAGGAGAAAGATTTAATTTTGAAGACGTATTTTTTAGAGATTTAACAGTCTGTGTTTTGGATACTTTAGAAGGACAAATTAAGTGGATTAATAGATTCACCAGTGGTGATGTTTATGTTCAAGTTCCTTTTTATTACTCTTTGACAGGAGATGAAAGATTTCTTTTAGATTCATTTTCTGATGATATAGTTTCTGAAAACAGATTTGTTGAATTAAATACTGATATGATACCAAGAGGTCATTTAACTATGACAGGTTTCAACATTAAGTCTGATGAATTTGCCAACCCTAATGTTTGGTTGAGAATGGTTGTTGAGAATGAAGTTGAGATTAGAAAAGTAATTGCTAAAGTCAGAGCAGTTCCTATTACAGTGAATTATGATTTAGAAATATTATTAAGTTCTGAGATAGATACATTCAAATGTTCTCAGGCTATTATGGATACTCTTTGGTTATATAAGTTTATGTACTTTGAGTATAACTTTATGAATATTGATGCTGTTATTTTAATGCCTGATTCAAATCAAATTGAAATGTCTAGAGAAAAGAATTTAACATCTGATAATAATATCAAGATGAAAGTTTCTTTTACAGTTGAAACCTACTATCCAGCATTTAGAAGTGATAGAGTTAATAGTACTGGTTATCCACAATCATATGGTTCTGGTATGGGTGATTTGAATGGATTTGCTCTTACTGGTGGTGTTTCTGATTATTTCCAACAGCCTGGTATGCCAGGTGGACCTGGTGGTGCCAATCGAACGCCTGGTGGTCCTGGTACTCAAGGTTCTAGAACTGACACTAGTTCTGGTGGTGGATTAGGAGTTAGAAATGTGCCTCCTTATGGAGCAACTACTAGTTTCTATAATACACAATCTGGATCACCTAGTGATGGATATGGATCATTTACTAACTCTGATTACTTAATTGTTTCTCCTAAGAGAACAAGATGGTTTAATAATATATTAAAAGCAAGAGAAAAAGCATCAGGAAATATAATAAATCCGAATGGTTCTCAAGGACCCGCGGACGCATCAAACCCTTAATAATAAATAAATTTAAAAATGGTAAAAAATGACTTTTTATCTATAATATATAGAGTATATAAAAAAAAATATTTTAAAATATGAAGAATCTTAAACTTGAGTTATTTAACTTCAAAAAGGACCTTACTCTTGACCAGGAGGAAGTTTCTGTGATAGTTGAGGGACATATGAATGCTTGTAATCAGTTATCTGAAAAGCAAATCATAGTTTCTCTTAACGATAGACTTAAACCATACACTTATGATAAGAGCGTTAAATCTCTTTTAGAGAATCTTAATGATGATATGAAAAATTATGAATTATTATATGAATTGAAAAATTTATATAATGTTCTTAACTCTAAGAATCAAGGAGAACTTTACAGACAACCTTTGAATGTTGTTCTTCAAACTATTAATTTAGAAACTGACCAAGATAGAATGTCAAAAATTCTTAATGAGTTGGCTGTTTATGACTGGGTTCCAGAAGTTAAGTTATTTGTTCATAATTTAACAAAATCACCTGAAAAAAGAGCAAATCTTTTAAGTGGTGGTAAAGGTGAGTCTACATTCACTATTGTTGAGCAAGTAGAAGATGGTCACGTTGCTTTAGTTAAAGATTCTTGGTTTTTGTTAAGTGAAAATACAATCGAAAAAACATTATTAGAAACTCATGTTAAAGATGAAGAATCTCTTAAATCTTTAAGAATGTTAGAAACAGCAATGAAGTATGCTCAAGTTTCTGAAGATAGAGTTAACTTTAGAATTTCTGAATACTTAACAATTGGTTTAGCTGTTGGTAAAAAATCTGGTCTTTATATCAACGATGATGAAATGAACGAAGAAACTACATTAGAATCTTTATTCTCTTCTCCAATTATTCCAATTGTAAATAAAAACTTCTATCCTATTTTAGTTGAAGTTTCTAAAAACTTAGATAAATTTGTAGAGTTAGATGTTGTTAAAAAAGTTAACAACTTAATCAACCCTTATTTAGAATTATTTGCTTTCAATTACAAAAACAATACTTTTGTTTACAGATGTGATGAAAGATATGGTAACTCATTCTTCAAATACGAATCTGCTTTAGAATTAGTAAACGAAGTAAGAAACGAATTAAACTACGACTTAACTTATTTCTTTGAAAATAAATTAGACAAAGAATTAATCGTTAAAAGAAAACTTGAAGATAAAGAAAGAGAAATCACTTTGAAATTAGAAGATGTTAATTTTAATATCTCTAAAGTTAAAGGTTCTATCCAAATGATTGGTGAATCTGAAGTTTTAACAACAGCTCTTAAAAACTTAGAGAAAAGAAAAGAAAACTTAGATACTGAATTACAAGCTACTAAGGAACTTCAATATAACGAAAGAATTAAACTTTAATACTAAATATTAATAAAAATCCTCAAAGAAATTTGAGGATTTTTTATTTTAAACTAAACTTAAATGTTAAGCATTTGTATAACATGAAAGCATGAAACAAAGGTGTCTATTCTTAGAAACCTTAAAAAAATAAGTATTATGAATGTACCTAAACAATAAAGACTTATACATTGAAGTTATCGTATCAAAAGCACAAGGCAAACTAACAAGAAACGCAGAGAAAATGTTAGAACTTCTTGCCAAAAAAACAATCAAAAAAATGAGATATTGGTCTAATGACGATAAGTTAGACTGTTACCAATCAGGATTATTGGATATGTTCCAAAACTGGTATAATTTCAACGAAGATAAATCTGTTAATGCCTTTGCTTATTTTACAGAAGTCTTCAAAAGAGGAATCGCTAAAGGTTATAACGAACTTTATAAAAAGAAAGGTGATAACGAACACTTAATCAAATTAATCTCAATTGAAGGCTCAAACGATGGACAAGGACTTCACTCACTCTAATATTAATCTAAAGACATTTGATATAGTTATGACACCAGCATTTAGTGCTAGTAACATACCTATAACTATATTTCCTTCAAGACAGAAAAGACGAAAGGAAAAAATTAAAAACATCTTTAAAATAAAAAATCCACTCAATTGAGTGGATTTTTACTTTATAATCATTTATGTTATGCTTCTGTTGAAACTTCAACCTCAGAGTAAACAGTTTCTAACATTCTAAGTGATACTTGGTAAGGGTCACAGTTAGAAGCTGGTCTTCTGTCTTCAAAATATCCTTTACCTTCAACAATTGCTTGTGCTGGAATTCTGATAGAAGTATCTCTTGTAGAGAATCCATAACTGAAATCATTGATACTTGATGTTTCGTGAGCACCAGTTAATCTTTGGTCGTTATGTAATCCATAAACACTAATATGTTCTTTTTGATACTTTTCTAATTTAGCCATAGTTTCTTTGATGATATCCAATCCACCTTCTTCTCTCATTTCTTTAGTAGAGAAGTTAACATGACAACCTGTTCCGTTCCAGTCACCTTTTAATGGTTTAGGATGTAAAGAAACTTTAACATTGTATTTTTCAGCAACTCTTTGTAACAAATAACGAGAAACCCATAATTGGTCAGAACCTTCTAAAGCAGTTACCGGTCCAATTTGATATTCCCATTGTCCTAAAAGAACTTCAGCATTAATACCGGAAATATCTAAACCAATTTCCATACACATATTCATATGTTCTTCAACAATGTCTCTACCAACTACGTTATCAGAGCCGATACCACAGTAGTAGTCGCCTTGAGGTCTTGGTGTTGAATTTGGATCCAAAGTAAATCCTAATGGAATACCCTCACCAATTCCAAATGGAATCATTGGTTTGTGAGTTAATGTGTATTCTTGTTCCCAACCAAACCAAGGAAGTTCTAATTTGTCACCTGAATTGATATCCAATTCATTAACTTTTTGAGCTAATGTTCTTCTGTTATTTGTTTCGTGTGCCGTTCCGTCTGGATTAAGAACTTCACAGAAGACCAATTTGTTTAATCCTTTTCTGAATGGGTCGTATGTTACAAATACTGGTTTTAGTAAACAGTCTGTGTTTTTACCTTTACCTGATTGTGCTTGTAATGTTGAACTTCCATCAAATGACCATATTGAATAGTCAGAAGGATTCATTGAATTAATTTCTGAAGCGATTTTAGTTTTACTTCTAAGTTGTTGAGGGTTTGAACCATCAAGCCAAATGTACTCTAGTTTGATATTACTCATAAATGATTTGTTTTTTTTTATTTTATGCTTTTTACTAAACTTTGTTTAATTTGATTACTAAAATAAATACAAAAATTTAAAAAATGAATAAAGTAATATTACAACTTTGGGAAGAATCTAATACCAAAGAGGGATTTCTTAGTGATGGGTGTTCATTACATTTAAGTGTTAAAGAAAGAGATATCTATGTATCCTCTATTTATAACAGTCGAGATAATTCAATTATTCCTAATGAATATGATAGAATTGTTGGAGAATGGGTAGAAGTTTTTGTAGAAGATAAAATATTTAATATGATTATTGAAGAGAAGTCTGTTAAAATTAATGAATCGGCTTTTCAAAATTTATTAAAATTTGAAGAAATAATATTTAACACCGATACTATATGATGATCACTTTATTTTACCTAATATCTATTTTATTTGCTTTTAACGAGGTCTATTATGTTTTTAATAAAACTAGATTAGATATTAGTATTAAGTCTTTAGATGTTAAGTCTTTTAGTAGATTTGATATCTTACATTATGTCTTCAGACTAATGTTTTGGGCTTGGTTGATTATTGGTATTTGGTCATCTCAATCAAGTTTGTTTATATTTTTAACATTTTTACATTTACTTAGATTTCCATTCTATCATATAAGTAGAAAACTTTATATTATCTGGGATAATATTTTACCAAGTATCTCTATAATCTTTATTTTAATTATACTTATTTTTAAAATTAAAGGTTAAATTTCTTTAGATGTTGTTCAGTTATGATAATAAATTCATAGCCTTTCATATTACACCAATTAATCATAGTTTCCCATTTATTCTTATTCTTGTAAGCCATTTTAAGGTCATACTCGAAGTTTTTTAACTTCTTCATTCCATTCTCAGGAACGACCAGGTTGCCTTCATTTAAGTCTTGAACCATCTTATACTCTTTGAATGGTTTAACCTCTACAACGACTTGTTTAAGTACTCCTTCAGAGTTTCTCATCTCATAATAGAAGTCTGGATAATAACAATGTTCTTTTACTTTAGTATCACCATTGTCAAAGTGTGTCATTTGATAGGGTATTCTCATACACTCAGCGCCCCATTTAGTGATAGTTTTATTATTATCTAACCAAGTCATTATCTTCTTTTCCCAAGAACTTCTATAATATACACCACCTTGTGTATTCAATTTAATTACTTTGTCTTTATACTTTGGTATATAGTTGCCTTGATTGTAGTTAGCATTATTTGGTTTTGAATTTAACATACCTTGGATTAGTTTATTTTATATATAAAAGAAAACAGATTTCCATGGGAGAATTAGTAGATAGAATAGGATTAAGAATGTTAGTAGATGGTGATGGTTTAGCTGATAACTTCAAAAACAATTCATTATACTTCTATAATAAATATGAAAAGTCTGATAAAGATGTCAAGGCTGTTGGTGTTAATGATATATTACCTGGTAATTTCTATCATTTTCATTACTTAGATGATTCTAATTGGATGAAATGGTCACCGGTATTTATTACTAATTTTAAGAAAATATCAAATCAAATAATAATATTTGGAGTTAATTTTAATTTTATACCACTAGAGGTTAGAGCTTATCTATTTGATAATTTTATGATTGAAGAGGATTTTGAAAAAGATAAACCTTTGAAAGTTAATTATGAAGGTATGTACGCTGAGTTGATTAAATATGGATTTGAATATGCTTTAGTTGAATATAATGCTTTACAAATTAAAATGGTACATAGAATAGAGATGAATTCTGTTCCAAGATTTTTAATTGCTGGTCATCCTAAAAATAAATACGACCCAGGTAAATTATTTAGTATATGGCAAGCTAAGTTAAAGGATAAAGATAAAAGAAATCAAGAGATAATGAAGTCAACAATTGATGATTTTTTTGACACTAAAGGTGAAATTAATGAAAAGTATGTTTTGTTAAAAGACCATATTAAAAGAATTCAGACCAATTTGCGAAAATATGGTAATAGATAATAATATATACTCTATAAAAATTACAATTTTAAATGAGACATTTAAGAAAATTTGAAGAACTTGATTATTCTACATATATGAGTGCTGCTGATAAAATGGCTGGATATGGTCAAGTTAAGAAAGCAGAAGAAGTTAAATCACATGCTAAAAATATGGCTATGATGCTTATTAAAAATATGGAGTTTGATATTTTAGTTGGTAATATTAAAGAATTTCCAATGGCAAAATTTCATACTGCTAGAATATTTAAATCAGGAACGGCTTGGACTCTTCAAGTTATGTTTGAATCTAATGGTGGTTATACTCATAGTGTAATGTCTAAGGCTACACCTGAAGGTGAAATTAGTTGGCAAGAAGGTAATAAATTTATGAATAGAAAATCTACAATTAAATTTAATCAACTTATTGAACAACTTTGTCTTTTTCAACCAGATTTTGTTAGTTACTTAAAAGAGTATAACTTAAATTCTGGAGATCTTAAATTAATACAAAGAACTTATTATTTATAATCTATAAAAAACCTACTGACACCAGTAGGTTTTACTCTTTTTGGAGGGACTTTAGATTTTTAATATATAAACGAAATACTTATTAATAAATGGCATCATATAATCAATTTACCGCAGGTTCAGGTCAAACAAATTTCGCCTACACCAACAGTGCTGTTGAGAATAAAGGACTTTTTAATAGAATTTTAAGAGGTTTATCATCTTATGGTATGAACTATGATGATATGATTGTTAGAAACCAAGTGGGTATTGGTATTAACGAAGATCCATATGCGGCTAGAGGTAACTCAATGTATGACTTCTTCTCTCAAAGAGCCGTAGCTTCTGTCTTAAATAGAAAATCAATTCCTTACTTAGATAAGGCTTATGGTGATAAAAGAAGAATTCTAAGAGAATATTCAATTAAAGATGAAATTAGAGACTTTATTAGTTCATTAGCTGATGAAAGTATTGTTTATAATGATGAAAGAGATTTTTGTTCTCCTAAGCCTTTATCAAATGATTATTCACAAGAAATTAAAGATAAGTATCAAGAATATTTTGAAAAGATTTATAATAAGTTTGGATTCTCAGATAGTATTACTGCCTGGAATATGATGAAAGACTTTTTAATTGATGGTTATTTGGCATTAGAAATTATCTATGATGATAAGAAAAAGAATATTATTGGTTTTAATAGACTAAGACCAGATACTTTAGTTCCAGCATTTGAACCAACTATTGGTCACTTATGGATTCAGTTTCCTGAAGATCCTCAATTGAGAAGAATCTTCTTAGATTCTCAGTTAGTTTATATTTCTTATTCATCTCAAAATGATTATTCAGAAACATCTTATGTAGAAGGTTTAATTAAACCTTATAACCAATTAAAGATTCTTGAGCAAACAAGAGTAATGTTTAACATTATTAATGCTACAGTTTATCAAAAGTTTACTATTCCTATTAAAGGTTTATCAAGACAAAGAGCTGAAGAACAAATTGGTCAATTAATCAATGATTATTCAGAAGAAGTTGAATGGGATGATTCATTAGGTACATTAACTATTAATGGTGCTAAACACTTACCTTATAACAAACAAATTTGGTTTCCTGAAGGAGATGCTGGTACACCAGCTATGGAATTAGTTTCACCTGAAGGACATAACTTAAATGAGTCAGATATGTTGACTTGGTTCTACAATGCTTTGAAAAGAGCTTCTAAGATTCCTTTTCAACGTTTTGATAAAGAAAATGGTGGTGGTAACCTAATCAATGACTCGGCTGATATGACGAGAGATGAGATTAAATTCTATAACTTTATTAATAGACTAAGAGCTAACTTCAAAGAACTTATTGTTAAACCTTTGAAACTTCAAATGTTAATTGAATTTCCTGAGTTAAAAGAAGATGAAATTCTATTAAATCAAGTTGATATTAACTTTAACTCAAATCAAGTATTTGAAGAATGGAAAAAATTAAATAACTTGGCTAAGAAAGCAGAGATATTTGGAACATTGGTTGGTATTATGAATGGTGAGAAACCTTACTTCCACGTTGAGTACTTAATTGATAATGTATTTAAATTAACTCCAGAAGAAAAAGCTGAAAATCAAAAATACTGGGCTAAAGATGCTGCTGGTGTTGCTGCTGGTGGTGCCGCGGCTGGTGGTGCTGAAGGTGGTGCTCCTGCTGAAGGTGGTGAAATTCCAGCTGAGGGTGGAGAAGCTCCTGCTGAAGGTGGTGAAGCCGCTCCAGAAGCACAAGCCGCTCCAGAAGCACAAGCCGCTCCTGAAACTCCTCCTGCTGAAGGTGGTGCCGAATTTGAATTCTAAAACTTACTATAAAAAAAGAAAACCTCTCAAATTTGAGAGGTTTTTTTATGCTACCATTTTTGGATGTGTGAAATAGAAAGATTTGACTTTGTTATCTACTATGTTCTGTTTGAGTTCTAAATCTATTCCAGATTCTATTAGGTTTCCAATAATCTTACCCCACTCAGTGTTCAATGTTCTAATTGTTACTTCTAGCTCTAAAACATTGTTACCTTTAAGTATAAATTTCATATGTTTTATAGCAGATGAAGCTTTTTTAAGAACTTCAAAATCATCCTCACCATCAACTAAAACATTTACATACATAACACCGTGAGCGTGACCAGATATATCTAAAGTAAATTCAATCTTTTTGTCTTCTAAAATTGAATTTAACTTAATCTCTCTTTTATATTCTTTCCAATTACTGAAACTAGATAATAATTTCTCATATTGTTCTAAGGTATTATTATCTAATTCAATATTAAAAGATTTTGTTACACTCCATCCTTCCATTTACAATATTGTAAAGTCTATTTGTTTTCTTTCTAAGTCTACTGACTTAACAACAACTTTAAGAGGATCTCCTAATCTGATTTTATCACCGTGTTCGCTTGTTATTGTATAGTTAGTTGTATCAGCTGACCACTTACCTTCAAGTGATTGATATCTAACCATACCTTCACATTTACTTTCAACCAATTCAACATACATACCCCAATCAGTTACACCCGAAACAATACCATCAAATACTTTTCCAATCTTATCTAAAAGATATTCAGCTTGTTTATATTTAATTGAATCTCTTTGAGCTTTAGCCGCTACTAACTCTCTAGCAGAACACCATTTAGCTTGTTCTTCAATCTTACCGGGATTACCTTGAGATTTTTTATCTAAGAAGTCTAATAAAATTCTATGTGTAATTAAATCAGGGTATCTTCTGATTGGTGAAGTAAAGTGAGAATAGTGAGTAAACCCTAAACCATAGTGACCAATGTTCTTAATTGTATAAGTTGCCTTAGACATACATCTAGTAACTAAAGTTTCAATCATATTTTCTTCAGGAGTTTCTTTAATCTCTTTTAATAATCCATTTAAAGTCTTTTTAATTTCAGCTGAATCATCATATATTTCTATATCATATCCAAAAGTTTTACAAACACCAACTAAAGCATTTAACTTCTCCATATTTGGAGTATCGTGAACTCTATATACATTTGCCCAACTAGCTTCTGATAAAGTTTTGGCAACTGACTTATTAGCCAATAACATAAACTCTTCAATTAATTTATTAGATTCTTTTTGCTCTTTGAAATAAACACCAATTGGTTTCTTATCATCAGACGCTAATTTGAATTTTACTTCAATACCACCCATCTCAATGGAACCTTCTTTGATTCTTTTCTTTCTAATCTTTCTGGCCAAAGTATCAAGTAATCTAATCTCTGTTGAATAATCACCATCTGTGCCTTCAATAATTTCTTGAGCTTCTTCATAAGCATATCTTCTATCAGAGTGAATAACTGTTTTACCTTGCCAAGTATTTAAGATAGTACCATCTTTATCTAAAGTAAAGATAACCGAGAAAGCTAATCTATCTTCGTGTGGTTTCAGTGAACATATACCATTACTTAAACGTTCTGGTAACATTGGCACACATCTATCAACTAAATATACTGATGTAGCTCTTTTGAAAGCTTCATCATCTAATTTAGTTCCTGGTTTAACATAGTGACCTACGTCAGCAATGTGAACTCCTACTTCAATTTTATTATCATTAATTATATTAACTGATAAAGCATCGTCAAAGTCTTTAGCATCAACCGGATCAATTGTTAAAGTTGTAATACCTCTCATATCTTTACGAGATTTAATTTCTTTTTCTGTAATAACTTCAGGTACTAAGAAAGATTCATTGATGACATCTTGTGGAAATTCAACAGGTAATCCGTACTCAATCATAATTGAGTTCATTTCTGCGTTGTTATCTCCGGAATTTCCTAAAACTCTTGTTATTTTTCCTTGTGGTGATTTAGTATCTTCCCACTTTATTAATTCGACTACAACCTTTTGGTCATGTTCAGCTTTTAATCCACCTTTAATATAAAAGTCTACTGGAATTTTATTACTATCCGGAACAACGAATATTGTTTTCTTTCCTATTTGTACTCGACCAACATATTCTGTTTTAAATCTTGAAATAACTTCAATGACTTTTCCTTCTAATTTTCTTTCAGCTTTGAATATTTGAACTTTTACTTTATCTAAGTGTAAAGAGTTTGCTGTGTGTTTTTTGTAAATGAAGATTTCTTTATCTTCTACTAATAAGGATGCGTTACCACTTGTTGAGAATTCAATCTGTCCTTCGTAAACATCCCCTTCTTTTAATTCTATCATATGGGTATTCTATTTAAGAAACCTCATTTTGTTTATCTCTTTTTGATATATTATCCACACCATACTTTTCAATAAGTGTATTTTTCATCTTACTAAGCACTTTTTTATTCTGTATTGGATAGTCAACTCCAAAGTTTTTTCTTAATGTTTCTTTTCTTTTTGATTCAGAACATTTTCTACAATAATATTCTCCAAAGTTGTTATCATATTTAACATAGTTTTTGAATATTACTTCTTTTTCAATTCCGCACCCGTCACACTTACATTTTATTTTATAATGTGATCCTTTTGACATTAGCTCAATTGGTATTTTAATAATCTCCCCAATTGCCACATCATATCCTAAATCATCATAGTACTGATAATTTGATTCATTAATTTTTATTTCTATCTCTCTTGTAAGGATCATAAAAAACCGCTCAATTTCTTTTATTTATTAAAAATCACTTCTCTCCTCCATGGTTTTATACATGTTAAACCCAGCCTGAAACCTACCACTACTATAAAAAATCCACGTTGAAAAAAAGGCGGTTTCTTACTGATTATATATACTCTATATTTTAAAAAATAATAAACTTAAATGAAACCAGTATTAATTATAGAAAATTCGCAAAACTCTCTTATTAGAGAGAACAATGGTTCAACTAAGAAGGATTATATTTTAGGTGGTACTTTCACAGAGTTCGGTGTTAAAAACCGTAATGAGAGAATTTACACAGCTGAGAAATTTCTTCCAGCTCTACAAGAACTAAATGAAAGAATGAACAACTTAGGTGTTGTTTATGGTGAGTTTGACCATCCAGATGTTTTTGATACATCTCTTTCAAGAGCATCACACATTATCACTAAAGCTAACTATGTAAAAGAATCAAATTTAGTTACTGGTGAGATTAAATTGTTAAACACTTATTGGGGAAAAGAAGCTAAGGCATTAGTTGAAGACGGATGTCCTGTTTTTGTTTCTTCAAGAGCCGCTGGTATCACTGAATCAGATGGTACTGTTTCATTGAAAAAATTATTTACATATGATATCGTTGCTGATCCAGGTTTTGCTTCTGCTAAAATGTCGGTTAAGAATATCAACGAATCATTAGGATATAATGAAAACTCTAACTTTAGGATATATGAAATGTCCGATGAGTCCAAAATAAATCAACTATTTGATATGAACAAAAATGAATTTGTTACAAAGCAACAATTAACTGAATATTCTCAGTATTTAGTTAAAGAACTAGCTTCTACAAAGAAAGAAGTTAAAGGTGCTCTTACTAAAGGTAATTTATCTCCAAAGAAAATGGAGCAACTTTTAGAGTACTATGAAGAGTTAAATTCTACTAATTCTCAAGTTGTTAAATATTTAGATTATTTGGCTGAAAAAGTTCAAATTATGGTTAATGAAAACAAGTCTTTAAAGGAAACTACTGACAAACTTATTAAACACAATGACTATTTAGCTGAAAATTTAGAAAAAGCTGTTAACTACTCTGAATACTTAGCTGAAAACTTAGACAAAAATATTGAGTATTCTGAATACTTAGCTGAGAACTTGGATAAGAATATTTCTTATTCAGAATATATTGCTGAAAACTTAGATAAGAACATTTCTTATTCTGAATACTTAGCTGAAAACTTAGACAAAAATATTGAGTACTCTGAGTACTTAGCTGAAAATCTTGATAAGAATATTGCTTATTCAGAATATATCGCTGAAAACTTAGACAAAAATATTTCTTACGCAGAATATATCGCTGAGCACGTTGATAACTCAATTGCTTATTCTGAATACTTAGCTGAACACGTTGAAGGTAACATCGCTTACTCTGAATACATTGCTGAACATTTAGATGATAATATTGCTTACTCTGAATACATTGCTGAAAATCTTGATAAATCAATTTCTTACCAAGGTTTAATCGTTGAAAAATTAAATTCAAGAAAATTAAACGAATCAATGGGTGAAGAAGAAGAAGCTTTCCCGTCATTACAAGCAGCTGGTTTTGAAGATGCTCAAGATGAAGAAGAAGTTTACAATTCTGAAGAAGAAAACGATGAAGAAGAAGCATACAATGGTATTGCTCCAGCTCACGAAGAAGAAGCATACAATAAAGAAGAAGATGAAGACTGTGGTCCATCTGCTACTGAAGAAGAAAATAATGATGAAGAAGAAGCTCACGACTACGAAGTTAAAGGCGTAAGTGACTCTGAATTATCAGAATCAATTAATAAATTAATCGAAGAAGCTAAAAAACGTAAAGTTTCTGAATCAACTGACTTGAATTTCTTAAAATTCTTAAACAAGTCACAAGTAGATAGCTACTACGCTTTGTCTGATGAAGACCAAGAGGCTGTTAAATTTCACATAAGCGAAAGAAATTACTTCACATCTAAAGATGTGTTAAGCCTAATCGCAGAAGCGCTATCATCAAAGAATGAATCTCTTGAAGAAAGAGTAATCAGATTAATGCCTGAAAACACTAAGGCTATCTGGAGTCAAATGAATGAATCTGCTAAAAAATCTATCTTATCACAAGCTAGACTTTACCCAGCTGAAGTTTTAATGACTGAATCACAAGTTGAGCATTTCTGGTTAACTAGAAAGCTTAAAACAAACGAGTCTGTAACTAAAAAGTTAGTAGCTCATGAAAGTTTAATACAAGAAGATAAACTTTCTGATAATGACGTTACTGCGATTATGGAAAGATTCAAAAACATTTAATCTATAAAAAATCCACACTTGAAATTATTGAAATTTTTAAGGGTAATATATAGATAAACACAAAAAAAAATTAAAAAAATTATGTCACACATTAGAATAGACAAATCAAAAGCAGTTAAGAAATGGGCTCCAGTTTTGGAAAACATGGGTGTAACTGAAGATAGAGTAGAATGGATGTCAGAAATGGCTGAGTATCACTCAATCAATGAAAATGCGTATGTAAACGCATCAAACGTAGCGGGTATGGGAGCTGTATTGAATCCAGTTGTTGGTTCATTAGCTGGTAATACATTAGCTACTTACGCAAACGGTGGTGGTGTTGCTGGTTCTGGAGACGTAGGTCAAAACTTACTTCCAGTAGCTATGAAAATTGCTGCTCAAACAATCGGTTTAGACTTAGTAGCTGTTAAACCAACTCCAGGTCCAAAAATCGATTTATTATACATCGATTTCCAATACGATGATGTTAATAACTTAACAGATGGTTATGAAAAGCCACAAGTTTTCAAATTATATGCTAATAACATTACTACTATCAATGCTACTATCGCAGCTGACGTTGCTGGTACAGATAGAAATGGTTATACTTTAGCTCCATTACAACAAACAACTGGTGGATTACAAGGTGGTAGATTATTCTACGGTATCACTGCTTCATCATTATATGTAACTAACACTGTACCAACAGTTAAAACAAATATGGTTGAATTCTTAGGTTTCTCTCGTATTGATGGTTACCCAATGTTTAGAGTATTCAGACAAGCAAATACATCAGGTAACATTGCTGTTCCTCATACATTTGTTGCTGCTGACAACACATTTGCTGCTTCAGGTAGTATGCTTTCTCAAATTTTAGGTATAGCTGGTACTGTTCCTGATTCAGGAACAAAAGAAGTTCAATTGATCTCTGCTTTAGAAGATCATATCCCAGGATTCACATCTAACTGGACTGCTGCTTCAGGTGGTGCTGTAGGTAACTATCCAATGGATCGTGCTTCTGATGATAACAGCTATGCTGGTGTTATTGGACCAAAAATCTCTTCTAAAACTGTAGCAGTTGGTACTATCGAAGTATCTTCAGCTCTTAGAAGAACTGAAATCGAAGATATCAAAGCTAACACAGGTATGGATATCGTTCAAAAAATGGAGTCTATCCTTGTTAACGAATTGTCTCAAACAATTTCTAAACAAATCGTTGCTAAAATCTTCGAAATGGGTGCTCTTAATGCTGCTAACGCTCCTGCTTCTACAGTTGGTGGTGGTTTAACTATCTTTGACTTAAATACTAACTATGCTACTACTGCTAATTATGTAGGTGGTGAGACAACTCACGCTGTACAACGTAAGTTAGTTACTAAGATTGCTCACGCTTCTAACTACATTGCTACTGAAGGTCGTGTAGGTCCTGCTCAATACCTTATCACAAACGGAGGTCTTGCTGCTGCTTTACAAGATATCGCTGGTTACACAATTAACCCAGTTAAATCTAAATTAAACGGACAAGGTCAATTATACCCTGTAGGTTCAATCGGAGACATCTCTATCTATGTAGATCCATATATGAGATATAACGATAACAGAATCGTGTTAGGTCGTAAGAACAACCCTGACCAACCAGGTATCATTTTTGTACCTTACTTAATGGCTCAGTCTATCTCAGTTATCTCTGAAGCTACATTCGCTCCAAGAATGTTGTTACGTTCAAGATACGCTGTAACTGAAGTTGGTTGGTATCCACAAAAACAATATATGACTATTACAGTTACTGACGCTGCTCAGTTATTAAACTAATAGTAATATTGGAAATATTGAAAAAAGACCCTTTTACGGGTCTTTTTTCTTTTTAAAGAATTTGTAATTAATATATACACTATGATAAAGAATTTTAATTTATTTAACGAGTCTAAAAAAGACAAATTTCCTAATATTCAAAAATTAGAAATAGAAGGATTTGTTGTTTATGTTGGTAAAGATGCTAAATCTAATGATCATTTGACATTTAATGTTGCTGATAAAGAAGATATTTGGTTCCATGTTAAAGGTGTTCCAGGTAGTCACGTTGTTATTCGTGTAAGAGAAAATTTACCTACAGAAACTGTTATTAAATCTGCTGCTCAATTAGCTAAAAAGAATAGTAAAGGATCTAAAGAATCTAGCGTAACTGTTGTTTATTGTCAAAGAAGATTTGTAAAGAAAGAGTCTGGTATGAATGATGGTCAAGTTAAAGTAGATTATACAAATTCATATCAAATTGTAGTTTAATATTTAATATATATAACATAATAAAATAAATTAAAAAATGGCAGATACTAATGAACCTGTAAGAGTTAAATTTTCCGAAGAACTTCATGATTTATTAAAAGTTTTAGAAGATGAGAATAGTTATATCGCATTTGAAATGCTTTGGCTAAATGAACCTAATTCTAAATATCATAATGGTTTAGGAATTACTGATGTTAATATATCTAAGACAAAATCTTGTTTAGATGTTACATCTAGAGGTAAAGTACACCCTATGAAAATAGAAAATTTTATTAAATTTTACTTTAAAAATTATTTTCAAACTGCTGATATTCAAGATTTTATTGAACAATATGATATATTATCAGGTGGTGGTTCGGTTGAAAGTATTGCTGTTAATAGAATTACACCAGAACCTTTTACTTATAATCCCAAAGACGTTAGAAGTACATTTATTTCATTAGTTACTAAGACATATCCTCACGGACATGAAGAAGAAGTAATGGCTTTTATGCCTAAATTGGATAAAGATATTGTAGGTAACTATTATAAGATTATTGGTGAGAATCCAACAACTATGTTTACTTCTCATTTAGATACTGCTGATAGAAAACAAGGCATTACTAAACTTCTTTCTAAGAAAGATGATAAAGGTGATGAAATTATCTATACAGATGGTTCTACTATATTAGGTGCTGATGATAAATCAGGTGTTGCTGTTATGCTTTATATGATGGCTCATAATGTACCAGGTCTTTATTGCTTTTTTATGGGTGAAGAAAGAGGTGGTATTGGTTCAGGATTGTTATCTTCTGTTTATGAAAAAGTTGAATATCTTAAAAATATTAAGAGATGTGTTTCTTTTGATAGAAGAGACGTTTGTTCAGTTATCACTTCTCAATTAGGTAGAACTTGTTGTTCTGACCAATTTGGAACTGCTTTAGCTAAACAATATAATTCACACGGTCTTAATTTATCATTAGATCCAGGTGGTATATACACAGATTCTGCTTCATTTATTGACCAAATTCCTGAATGTACTAACATTTCAGTTGGTTATTATAGTGAACATACTGGTAAAGAAAGACAAAATATCAACTATTTAGAAAGACTTGCTAAAGCTAGTGTACAAGTAAATTGGGACTCATTGCCAACTACTAGAAAGATAGGAATTGATGAAGAAACTATTAGAAAATATGGTAAGTTAATTAATGATATAAAAGCAACACCATTTGGTATTGATGTTAAAATAGCATCTGATAGAGCTACTACATTTATTCAATGTGACTTAGAAGAAGGTTATATTGATGAAACATATGAGGCTTTAACAACATTACAATTCTTATTAAACAAACACAAAGTAAGCCAAAAAGTATATTTTGATGGAGAATACATAAAAATAGATTTACTATAATGAAACTGAAAAAATTTAACCAATTATTTGAACGAGAAGGATTCGATGATATATATGAGCCTTTTGATTATGATGATGATGATGATTATCGTTATGATAAAGAATATAAAGGTGAAGACGAGGATGATTCTGATGATGATATGTCACATCTTTGTTATCTTCTAAGATCTATGTTCAATAATAGTAATGTAGATGTTAATGTTGAAAATAGTGGATTGGATTTATCTATTACAGCTCAATTTGCTAGAAGAGAATCACTTAGTGATATTGTTAAAGTATTTGAAATTGTTAGAAAAATTAAAAAAGACGTTTTAGCTCAATATTCTTCTTCTTATGAAATATGGGAAACTAAAACAGGTACACCTATGATTACATTTGAATTTATGTTAGATGATGATGATGATAAAGATGGTGTAGTTACAGATGATAAGGATGATGATTATCCTTGGTAATTTTTAAAATTTCTAAACTTTTTGCTATTTTAGAATATTATATATATATTTGTAGAATATAACACACTTGGGGATGTTTTAGAATTGATTTGCGGAATGGTGGTGATTATGTCAGGTATCGGTTGGTTAAGTATCCGATTAATAAATTAAGTAACAAATTTGTAAACGGCAACGTTAATGAAGTAGCAAGCAATGAAGATTTAGTATTTGCGCTACAAAACAACATGATCTTGGTAGAAGATCTAGCAACTGTCTAACAACAGTTACTATCAAAAAATTCTCCAACTTGTATCACACAAGAATAAAATGGTGAAACGGTTTTTTGTTACTTGTTAGAGTTTCTCAAAAAAAGTAAATATTTTGTGAGTTTAGAAAAATTCACTACGCCTGTGAACGAATAATTATTAACAACTGAAAAAGACACGTTGGGCAGTACAACGTCATCTCCACAAGAACAAAGACCAGTAATGGTCTTTTGTTATTTTAAATAGGTAAACTTTATTCCTTTCGTTAATATAATAAGTATGATTGATAAATTTGAAGGTCGTTATAGATTCTTATCCAACTTTTACCCTTGTAAGATAGAACACCAAGGTATTACTTACCCATCTGTTGAAAACTTTTATGTTGCTATGAAAGTTAATGACCAACAGTTAATAAATGGTAAATATTATACACCTGGAGATTTTCGTGAAATGATTGCTAGAATTACTAATCCTGCTGAAGTTAAGAAGATTGGCTCTAAAGTTAAATTAAGAACTGGTTGGGATGATAAGAAGTTAGAAGTAATGAACTGGGCTGTTCGACAAAAATTCAAAGATGAAACTTTATCTGAAATGTTATTATCTACTGGTGACCAAGAGTTAATTGAAGGTAACTGGTGGAAAGATTATTTCTGGGGAGTTTGTAATGGTAAAGGTGATAATAATCTTGGTAAAATTTTAATGACTGTTCGTGAAGAAATTTCTTTACAAAATCAAAAACCTTCAATCGAAGATATAATAAAAGATAAAAATAAATTAAATTAAATGTCAGTAATTTCATACTTTGGAGGCAAGTCCTCAAATGTTTTCATTGAATTCATCAATTCAAAAATACCAAAAGATGGTAGTATTAAAACTTATATAGAACCATTCTCTGGCTCTATGGGAACGTATATGGACGACCCAAACTTAAAGTTTGATGTAGTTGTTTATAACGATAAAAATCGTCACCAGACGAATCTATACAAGTGTTGTGCTCAACCAGAAGAATTCGTTAAGTATTTAGAAGCTTTGAAAAGAACTTTACTTCACACAACCGAGACTGATCCATTGAAGAAATGGGATTTCTATAAAGAGATTTACAAAAAGTATATTAAGAATGACTTCTTAGATAATATGGATTTTGAGATTGGTGATTTCAAAAAAGCGTCTATCTATGCTTTCTTAATCACATCAGCACATAACTCGGTTTATCCTCGTGGTGCTGGATTTAATGGTTATAAGAAAGATAAAGACCGTTTGAAATTGGAAGTTCTTATTGATAAATTGAAAAAAAACAAATACACATCTAAATTGGCTACTATTACAGACTTCTATAATATTGATTTTGAAGAGTTAATTAATCAATATGATGCTGAAGATACTTATTTGTATTTAGATCCTCCTTATCATAGACCTGATGAGAATGGCGATGATGATGCTAAGAGATTATCTTGGTATGGTGCTGATAAAGAAGGTATGTTTGGTCCAGCTTCACACAGAAGATTATTAGATTTAATTAAGAAATCTAAATCTCGTTGGTCATTATCTTATTACTATTTTCCTTTGTTAGAAGAATTATTACCAAGAGACCAATACATCTGGACTGAGAAAGAAGTATTTAGAAGTTCGGCTCAAGGTGGTAATAACTCTGAAGGTAAAGGTGAACAAGCTAAAGGTGTTGAGTTATTAATTTTAAATTATGACCCAGTTACTGGTAAAAAATTAAACATTCAAGATGGAGTATCCGCTACCGAGACAGAGATATAAACACTATAAAGGTGGTATTTATGAAGTAATCACTTTAGCCACTCATACAGAAACCGGAGAAAAGCTAGTAGTCTACAAGTCTATCAACTTTGGCTCTATTTATGTTAGACCATTGGATATTTGGAATTCAACTTCTGAAGATGGTCATAAAAGATTTGAATTAATATAATGGCAAGAGCTTGTAATCCCAGTGTATTTAATATAAATAATTCATCAAATTCAACAGCAATTAATGTTGATTCAGATGGTTGTACAGTTATTAGTAAGTTAGTTCTATTAGATGAAAAGACTGGTAATAAATGGCAGATTAAAATATCAGATGGTGAGTTAATAGCTGAGCCACTTGAATTAGAAGATAAAAGAGAATATAAACTAAATAAAATACTAAAATGAAAAAGTACAAAGTTACCATCTATGGATATGGCGCAGAAGTAACAATTGGTTCTGTTGATGAAGAACAAAAAGCAATTATTAATAACCCTGATAAAGAGTTATGGCAAATTGTGACTAATGATTTAGAAGATTGGGGTAGTTGGTATGAAATTGATGACCAATATCACAGATGGGGTGCCGCTGGTACATTTACTATCCTTATTGAAGATGAGAATGGTGAAGAAGTATATAAAATTGATTCTGATAATTTAAGTGAGTTTGATACTGAAGAATTTCAGCTAGTAGATTATGAATACACTGAGATTGATGAGTCTAAAGACTTATTAATGTGTGCTTCTTTTGAAAAGGGTGGCTTCTTTGAAGGTGATATTGAATTAGAAGAGGATTTTGATATTACTAAACTTAAAATCACCATTGATGAAGAGATTGGTATTGAAGAATACTACTTTGGTGATATTGTAGCTGGTGTTTACTATGATGGTGAAGAAGTAGATAACTACGGTGGTAGTACTAACGGTAAGTCATTTGATGTTACTAAGAACTTTTAAAAAGAAAAAACCTCAGAGAAATCTGAGGTTTTTTTATGTTTACCATCCAATAAGTTCATCAAGTGCTTCCTGTATAGCCGCTGAATATGCCATGTCGTGATCACTATCACCTTCATCATATCCTATTTCATCAGCCACTCTTTTTAATTCTTGATTAAAAGTATCAATAGATTTTCTGAACTCTTCTTTAAGAGTTTTATATGATTCTGTTTTTTGAATTTTATCCATTACATCGTAGTCAATATGTGATTCATTGACAATTGATTCTTCTAATTCCTCAATAGCATCAATCTTATCTTTAATCTCAGCCGGACTTAAATCATCCATCTTACGAGTTGTGTTATTGAACTTATATCTTGAGTTAGCCATATTCTTTTGTTGGTCATCAGTATTAGGCTTGTTTTGTCTATCCATTTTTTTCAATTCTTCTTTTTCAGCATTTGGGTTAGCTGAGAAGTCTTTGAAGTTAACTACTTTTCTATTTACATTAAATGTAGGTTGATTATCTTTATAAGTCATTTTATAGAATTACTTTTTTGTATATATTAATTATCAAATCTCATTTATCTCATTTTAGAGAGTCGGTTTTTTATATATACTTATGATAAAAACAAAAATCAAAAAGAGTGTATAATAAAGATATGAGTAAATTAGTAACATTAAACGGAAATAATGACCAGGAGCTTTTAAGTTCTATTTTCGACAATGAAATCATTGTATTCGAAGATATTCAAGGGTCTAAAATATGGGTAAATTGGGATGGTAAAGAATTTACTATTAAACCAAAGTCAATGAGTAGTGAAAAACTTAATCTTGTTGATTTGGCTATTCAAAATTATTATAATCCAGGTATTAAGTATTTAGAATCATTGGATATTAGAATTAAATCATTATTGAATAAAAAATGGTGGTTTTGCTTTGAATATTTTCCAGATGAACAACCAGCTAATATTGGATATGATAGAGTTCCTAAAAATCATTTAGTTTTAACAGCTATTAATAAAGGTGGTAAGTACGACTTTAGTATTGAAGAATTAGATGAGTATGCTAGACTATTTGATGTTGATATGTTACCAATTGTTTTTCAAGGTAAACTAACTGAGAGAATGATTGAAGCTATTAAATACTTTATTAACACAAGTGAAGAAGACTTAGAATATGTATTTGGAGAGAAGTCATTTTCTTTTTTCTTCTATAGAATATTAAATCCAAGTTCTACTAACTCGTTCTTAATGAAAGATGAGGATTATCAATCAAATCTTGAAAAACTTATTGTAAGAACTAAAAGTGGTGATATTTCATTTGAAATATTAAATCCTTTATATAGAAGAATAAGTGATAGTAACTCAACAGATTTTGTTGAAATATACACACTTATTTTAGTTAACTTCTTAAACTTCTGTCAATCATTTAACTTAGATGAAATTAAATTAAAAGGTGAAAGAAGAGATGAAGTTTATATTTATCTAATGTCTAAACTATTCAATGTTTATGTTTCTGAAGTTAAACAAGATTTATTAGACTTTGACTTTGTTGTTCCTGAATTCTTTGATAAAGAAAAGTTCAAAATTAATACAGAATTAATTCCTAATAAATTAACTAAAGATTATATTAAAGAGTCTGACAAGTTAGAATATATCTTTAAAGTTATTCTTGGTTCATTTAACAAGAAAAGAAAGAAAGCAATTGGTGTATTTACTGATAATACAGTTATCTTATTTAACACATTTGTCAATGATATTAATGTTTATATTGAAAAGTATCTAAATAAAGTACACGAGGTTGAATTAACAAGAGCTGGATTACTTGATTTTGGTGACTTCTTTGAGATTCAATATGACCAAGATGGTGAAGGTGAAGTTTATCCTGATGTTTATTCAGAGTTTGAAAAAGGAACACCTGAAGAAAAGAAGAAAAAAGGTAAAGGTGGTAAAGGCTTACCAGTACCAGAAGAAGGGCCGTCTAAAACTCCTACTAAGTAATGAACTCAATTAATATTAATATGAGAAGTGTTCAAGTTGAAACTAAAACAAGAGAGCTTAGATCTACTTGGACTCGTGAATTGATAACTGATTTAGATAGTTATCATAATATTGATATTGAAAAGGAACTTTCTCATCTTTTGAAAGAAGAGCTTCGTAAACAACGAGCTTCTAATAGAAAAAAATCAATCAATAAAATCTTCCAAAATTAAGAACATAAACTTGGAATTTCATATAATTTATATGACAGTTTCAAGTGTAATTAAGCTCAGTGATATAGAGTCCTATTCTTCAATTAAGAAGAATTTAGAGGGTAAGAAATGTAGCTTACAGTTTCTACCGGTTTCGTTAGAAACAATTTCAAAACAAAAGAATTTTATTTATAAAGGTCAAAAGTTGAAGTCAGCTTATTTGATTGATATTATTCATAATTTAATTCTAAAGTATTATTTCAAAAAAGAAAACAAATTTCATTTAATGTCTCCTATTTTAAAGGAGAAGTATGGTTATTTATATAACTACTATATGGATTTTCTTACAGAGAATAAAATCATTATTCTTTTAGCAAAACATCAAAAGGGTAAAAGTGCTAGAGTTTATGCCATTAATGAATATATTCTCAGAGGAACTATCATTCGATTTAATAATAGTGATAGAACTTTATTAAAGAAGTATAAAGCAAAGGTAGCTCAGATAGTAGAAGATAAATTAGAAAACTCACTCATTGATAATGATATAAAGATTAAGTTAGTTGATGATTTATTTAAGATTCAAATTGAATTTGATAGATCAATATTTTATTTAGACTCCTTAAAAAGTGATGATATTGATATTTATAATAGAAATAAATATTCAGTCGAGTGTATTAATGATAAACACATATTTTATCATTTTGATAGTTATGGTCGCATGCATACTAACTTTACTATATTAAAGTCTTTTATTAGAAAGAATTGTCTATTAATTAATGGTGAAGAAACTCATGAAATAGATATTAAAAACTCACAGCCTCTTTTCCTAACTAAATTGATTCAAGATTCTGGTACTAAATGGGTCAATCAAGAAGAATTTGAATTATTTAAAAATCTTACTATTAATGGTACTTACTATAACTATATAATGGATCATCTTAAAACAAAAGATAGAGGCATGGTTAAAGAATTAACATATAAAGTGCTATTTGGTAGAAATGGTGTTAATAGTAAAGCTGATAAGATATTTAGTAGTCTTTTCCCAACTATACATTATTTTATTAAGTTGTATAAAAAAGAACATGGTGATTATAAAGTATTGGCTTATGAATTACAAAAGTCTGAAAGTAATCTTATTTTTAATAAAATTATTAGACAAATAATGACACTTTATCCAGAAATAAATTTAGTCACTGTACACGATAGTATAATTATACCAAAGTCTTACAAAGATTCAGTTTGGGCAATTTTTCAAACCAAACTTTATGAAGAATTTGGACTTATTTAAGAAATAAAAACTTATATATAACTTTATGAAACAATATCATTTAAAATCTAAAATTTCTGAAGAGTCTTTTGCTAAATATTTAGCACCATCTTTAGAAGAAGCCATTGAGTACTTTTCAAGATTAAAAAAATTATCTAAAAAAGACTTACTTAATATCTACACTGTTACAGATTAAGTATATTATTTTTAATATATACTTTATGACGGGATTAGAACACAAAGATGCTTCATTTATTCTACTATCATCTCCACGTTTAGATGATATGATATCTATTTTATATGCTAAAGAATACCAAGTATTACCTATTAAAGGTTATTACAAGGGTCAATATGAAGACTCTGTAATGGCTTATGGTAAAGTAGATAATGATACTTTAAGAAAGGATGTTCTTTTTCTTTTAAATCATTTCCACGAAGAATGTGCTATTATTAAATACACTGAAGAAACTAATGCTAAAAAGATATTTAAAGATGGATCTGAGATACCTATGGGTATTGTAATGTATAATACAGATTCTGATAATATGTCTTATTTACATAATGGTACATCATTCTCATTTGTTGAATCTAAAAGATATTGGAAGCCAACCAAGAAAGAAGATTTCAGAGTTGGTATGCTAGTTGAATATTTCAATAATAATAAGTGGTTTGAAAAACTTGTTGAGAATCCTAATGATGAATATGAAAAACTTTATAAACTACTTATAAAGTATGATAAAGTTAGAGTTGCCTCTAAATAATTTCAAACCAATTTATAATCTTAGAATAATTAGGAGTTTCTTTTAAGAAATATCTCATGTCATTTGGACAATTAATTACATTTAATCCATTTTCAGTTTTCTGAACATTTCTCATCATAATAATCTTATTAGATTTGATATAAGGAGAAGGTATAACATTCATACCATTTATATTTCCTGTTACAATACCGTCATTACTAGATGTCATCATTCCATTAGACATCATAAGATATTTATAGGCATCTAATCCAACTATAATAGTATTAGCTGGACCTGTTCTACTAGTTGATGATATTAAATTTCTCATCATCATCATTTTTGTTATAACCTTTCTTGATGTTGATGACTCATTTTCATAATCTGTTAGATTTGAATCCTTTTGAATAGAAACGTTCAAATTTTGTGGAATGGTCATAGGCTTAGATGTTAGTGATTCTAATGTCATCATAACATCATTGTAAATATCAAATAAATCTAAATAGGTTTTACCCTGAACATTGATAGAATTAAGTTTAGGAGTTATAGTCATCATATAACTTTCGTTATCTAATGGATTTGAAAACGGTTCTCTATTTTTGAACTCTTCAACTTTATCATCTACAATAGCATCAATCGCAAGTTCACGATTCTTTCTTTTTAATTCTCTTTGATATTCCTCATTGGATGATTCATCCCAATCCATAAAAGTCATTACACCTTGTGGTAAAGAAGGCTTTGTAGATTCTACATAGTTACATATTTTTTCTAAATCTTTAGATGAAATTATCATATTTATTCTTCATTCCAATTTTTGGCAATTGGTTAAGAATAACCTTTTGTAATTGAGATTTATCCATTTGAGAGGTCTTACCTAATAAATCTAAATTTCTTTGATACCACTTCATATCTGGCATTCCTCTTTCATGATATAAATGAAAACATTTAGATTGTAGCTCAGTCCAAGTTAAGAATTGTTTAACCTTTATTGATTGAAAGTCATCTTCACCACCCCATCCTATAAAATCTTCATTCCAACCAGCTATTCTTTGAATTGCGTCTCTTCTAAAAATACAAATACCTCCACATAAAGGCACTTTTTGTATATCGGTTTCGCCTCTACCTGGTCTGTTAATTTGAAGAAGTTGTTCTAGTGATAAATTACTTTCTTGTTGTGTTAAATCAATTACTGTATGATATGGATTACACATTTCAAATTCATTCATTGATTCTAAACCTCTTATAAAAGAGTTTGGTTCCATTATTAAATCTGAATCGCCAAATACAATTATGTTTGATGTTGAATGTTTTAAACCTACATTAAATGCTAGTGACTTATTAAAAGGTAGATTTGACTTTGTGAAGATATGTTTTGATTTGAGACCTAGATGAGATATTTTAGAGTGTGTGTCTTGTTCTACGACAATTACTTCAACTCTAGCAAAACCATTAATCCAGTCGAGTACTCTTCTTAAATTTTGTAACCTTTCTAAGTTATGTCTGTAGGCTATGATAAATGTGAATGTGTAATTTGAATTCATTAAAGAATATTATTTTTTATTTATATTGAAATTTATAAGTAAGTTTTTTTATTACTTCAAATTTCAATTTTATTGATTATAGATATGTTTATTTGTTTACTTTCTATAAATTTTTTAACATCCATTTGGTCGTCTTTATCACCTTTTAGAAAATGTTCAATTGTTATATTTGATTTGTCTATAATTAGATCATCATATAATTTTTCACCAAAACTTTTCCAAATTCCCATATCATAATTTGTATCATGTGTTCGATGGTAAATAACTTCATCTTTTATATGATATAAATTTAATCCTTTTTTCATAGTAATAATTGGAAACCAATAATCCCACCAAGGCATACCAATTACATACTTATCATTTTTAAATATATTTGAGTATCTTGAATTAAATATGAAAATATCATACCCGTGTATAAATGGATATTTTTTATTACCATCTAACTCATATCTAGTTCCTATAAAAATTCCGTTAATTAAATATCTTTTATTTATATTTAATTCAATATCTTCATTTAATATAATATCAGAATTTACTATAGCAACAGTTTCATTTTCTGATATTTCTTCTATAGATGATAATATAGAATTTAATTTAATTAATTTTTTACCATTATAATTAAAAGTATCGTTTGTCTCTATAAAAATTACATTTGGATAGATATCTTTAATATTTTCAATCTCTCTTTTTGTATTTATTGAGTAAACATTATATCTCTTAGACCAAGAAGATATAGCTTCATTCTGAGACTCAAAATTTTCATTTGGATTTATAGTTGTAAATATTTTCATAATTAGTTTAATAATTCTTCGTATGTTTTTTCAAAATAATACTTTCCTGTAAAGTTTATATAATTTGATTTCTCATTCATCCAATTATAAGCTATTTTTGTATTTTTAATACTGTCTTCGTCTTTTAGGTTCTCAGGAACTTCCCAATATGATTTATGCGTTTCATGATATGATATATTAGGAGTTTCACATATTAAACCTTGTTTTTCAAATGGTTGTGTAAATACACTATCTCCTTCAATGCTATTACCCATTGTTATTCTTAATATCCAGTCCCAAGTGGGTCTTCCTATTACTTGGTCGTCTGGTAAATAATCTCTCCACTTTTCCCACCAAGATTTTGTTACAGCAAATAAATCAGATCCTTTTGGATTTCCATTTTCACCAGGGTACACTCTATCTATAACTTCTTCTTTACTCATTGGTCTATTTAGTTCATCAAAATCTTTTCTAAAAGAAAATGTACATTCATATTTATTACAAGATTTTACTACTTCTTCATAAAGATCTTCGGTTAAACATATATCTGAGTTTGTAAACATTATTATGTCGTTGTCATTTATACATAGTTCATAGCCTTTATTAAATAAATCTTTAATTTTTTGAAGACTATTATCATATATCATATAAGGTATTATTTTATTATTTTCATATAGATTTAACCAAGTACTCTGGGCAAATAAATTTCTTCTATTATTTTCTTCATTTGATTGATATATTGATGAAACATGTATTATAAATTGATTATCATCTATAATTTCTTTATGATGTTCTATTTTATCTTTACTTTCAAATAAAATATTATTTAATACGGATTTTATTAAATTATTTTTACCTAGTATTTCATCTATTTTGTGAGAGTTTATAAATCTATTTGTTTTTCTACCTTGCCAGTTTTGGCATGTATGACCAAGGTGTGTGACATAAGTATCTAATTCAGTTTCATTTTTGAACATATCTCTGAAAATTAAATCACTCCAACTAGCATCGTTTGAGTCTTCTGGAAATATTTTTAAATTTCTAGGAAATTTTTTAATATTAAACATTTGAAAGAATCCAAATCCTTTAGCTCTTTCCAATCTACCAACACTTTTATTATCTTGCCATTCTAAAAATAAATCATAGTTATCAAGTATTAGTCTTTTACAAACTACTAAATCTTGATAATTTAGTTCTTTTGTTTTTAATACCTCCAAGAAGTCGGATTGAAGATAGATATCAGCATCTAATAGTATAATCCACTCCGGTTTTTTTAAAGATTTTATACCTTCATTTATAGCTTTTCCTTTGTTGAAAATAGCACCTTTTTCATACATTCTTTCTGTGATTACACAATTTGCTCCAAATTTTCTACATAACTCTTGGCAAATAATATCTGTTGGTGATGTTACAACAGTTACATTTAAAATACTTGTTGTACTTTTTAAAGTAAGTGCTAAAAAATCATTATAATCAACAGATACTATAACTACATCTATTTTTGGTAGTTCATTTGTATTTTTTATTTTACTATTTATATAAGCTTCTTTTCTTCTAATATTTCTTTCTAAAACACCTCTTGATTTTGAAGAGGTATTTAATCTAATGGCATTAGTTGTCACATCTCGAACTTCTCTTGTCCATTGATGCTTTCTTTCTATTGATATTTTATCATTTACATCAGATATTAATACCAATTCACTGATACTATCACCTTTTCTCAATTCAATGTTTTTATTGAAAATAAAACAATCGGTGTATATTTTTATGGGCTTAACTAAATTTCTTTCTAAGTGTATTAAACTATTATTGAATTTAATAAATGGATTTGAGAATATAAATACATCATCGTTATAAATTCTTTTACAATATTCAATTATTTCTCTATCTGTATAGCCATTTTTAACAACTAACTTAACTTTATTGTTTTTTGGTAATACAATATTTGTATTATTATAAAAAACAACTATATTTGATATAAAACTAATATCTGAATTGCTGACTAAACATTCGATTAAATCTTTTTGATAAGCTTCGTTGGCAAATGGTGTTACTTTATTAATAAGAATCATATTTGTTATATATAAAAAAATATTGTTTTTAACAAAAATGGAAAAAAAAGTAGGAAGAATTGAGAATATTTCTTTTCCGGAACTTAAAATAGATAAGATAAAGGCAAAAGTAGATACTGGTGCTTATGGAGTTGCTATTCATGTTGATGATATAAGACATGAAGATGGTAAACTATATTTTAAAATAGATTCCGAAGAGTTTTCCTATGATAAATTTAAAACAGTTACTGTTAAAAGTTCTTTTGGTAAAGTACAAAAGAGATTTTCTATTTTTACAAAAATTATAATAGGTGATTCAATATATAAATTTTATGTATCTTTAACAGATAGAAAAAAAATGAGATATCCTGTCTTAATAGGTAGAAGATTTCTTTACAAATTCAACTATTTAGTTGATGTAACAAAAAAGAATATAAATGATAGAAATAAAAAGGTGTAATTATATTACTGGAAATCCTTCAGATGTTTCTTATGCTGTTAAGAAAATAGTTGACTTCTTAGATATGGAGGGTAGAAATCCTGTCTTATTTTGTAAACCAAGAAGTTCAAACTCTACTGCTACTACACTTAAATATTTAATGGAACCTAAAATAAACTTTAATAACATTGAAGATTTCACCGAAGTATTAAATAATAAAGGTAATTTATTTAGAGTTGATTTATTAGTGTTTGATTTTTGGCATTTGAGTGTTTCTTCAATAATAGAATATAAACAAGTTATTGATAAATTAAATATTGATTATATAATATTAGCCAAAGAGTATCATTATAAATCATCTGAGGATGTTAATGATTATCATGTTAAAATTGAATCAAGAGATATTTACCATAATGAATATTCAATCACTGATAAAATATCCGGTTGGACTTCTAACTTAGAAAATTTATCAAAATCTTACATTCGTAATAAAAAAATTGACGATATTTTCAATAAAAATGATGAATAATTTTGTAATTGTTAATAAGTTTTGTATATTTGTGTAAAATACATATAATTATACATTAATGAGAATACGCAGAAAGTTTTTACAACTTACAAAGTACACATATCCCCATGGAACAGAGGGATTTTTAAGATCGTATCTCCCAGAAGGTACTAAAAAAGATGCCTATGGTAACTACTATTATCTAATAGGCGAGGCTCCAACAACTATGTTTACTTGTCACTTAGATACTGCCTGTTCTAAACAAGTAAAAGTAAATCATGTTCAAACACAAAATATAATTAAGACCGACGGTTCTTCTATTTTAGGAGCCGATGATAAAGCAGGGATGGTTGTTATTCTTAATATGATTGAGAATAAAGTTCCGGGTCTTTATTACTTCTTTATTGGTGAGGAAGTTGGTTGTGTTGGTTCTAGTAAATTAGCTCAAAATTGGGTAAATAGTGAATTCAGTTATACTATTTCTAAAGTTGTTTCTTTTGATAGAAGAAGTACCTGCTCTGTTATTACACATCAATGGTATGGTCGTTGTTGTTCTGATGAATTTGCTGATGAATTATCTTTTAGATTAAATGGAACCGGTCAAAGGTTAAAACTTGAACCAGATGATACTGGTGTTTTAACAGACTCTGCTCAATTTATGGATATCGTACCAGAGTGTACTAATATTTCAGTTGGTTATATGTATGAACATACAACCGGTGAGTATCAAGATATTGATTTTCTACAAAGACTCTGTAAAGCTGTTTGTTTAATTGATTGGGAATCACTTCCTGTTGAAAGAAATCCATATGATATTTCAAATGAAGATGATGATGATTTAGAATTTTCAACAGAAGATGAAGTTTATTCAGAAGAATACTATTCTTACTTTTCAGTAAATGGTAAAACAAAGAAAATGTATATTGCTACTGATTTGATAAAAAAAGAAACTGAATTAATCAGAAATTATTTAACAAATAATGGTTATGGTGATATGTATGGTATTACCTGGAATGGTCATAAGTGTTATGCTCAAAATGAAACAAATTGTTATGACTTTGTTGGCTCTCGTACAGATCTTATGGATGTGATATCTGAATTGTGTTCAGTTCCTTTGAATAAGATTAAAGAGAAATTGAGAAATGATATTAGTCATTTAGTATTCTAAATAAAAAAAGAGAACTTTAAGTTCTCTTTTTTGTTATCCTAATATTAAACCAGGTGCTTTATATTGTTTTTGAGAAACTATCTCTAACATTTGATTAGTTGATAATTCATTTGGGTTCCAACCTTTATTTTTAGAGTATTCGTGTAAAAACTTTTCTCTTAACATGTTTATTTCTTCTTGAGATAAACTGGAATTCTTGATTAATTCTGAATCTTTCATAATTTCATTTAATTTTTATAATAAAAATAGGTATATAAATATTTGAGCTAAAACTCCAATTACCATACCTAATGTTCTTTTACTGTATGTAGTTAGTGGTGTAAATCTTGGAAATGTTTTAGACTCATCTTTCCATCTTTTTGGATAAGATCTCCCATCTAATTTATTTCTTGTATAGTAATAAGTTCCATTGTGAAAGAAATTAAACATTAAGAATATACAAACCAAACAAAGTAGTGAAAACCAACCAAGTGTGTGTACCATGAAACCACCAGTTATTAACATAACTAAAACTCTTTGTAGGTTAAAGATAGGATTTATATCAAAATCACATACTCTTCTACTGTTATTTTCATAGTGCCAGTAGAAACCCTCTCTTACTCCTTCTGTTAGTGCGTAACCAACCCAAATCAAATTTGTTAATATAAGTGTTATTAGTATCATATACCTAATTATTTATTGTATATATAAAAATTTATTTGTATCTTTGTTCCATGTTAGAAATGAAAGGCATATTAGAATTTGACCCAGTTAACGTCACCAAGAAGCACTTAGCACAGTCTTCTTGGAAGAGAACTGCTATGGTTAGATTTGACTGTGACCTTTGGGCCTACTACTCTTGGTTCTTAGAAAAAAGATTCAACTTAAAACTTAACAAGCCTTTAAGAGGAACTCACTTAACTATCATAAACGATAGATTTGAGTCTGATGAATTATATGCTCAAGCTCGTCAATTATTTCACGGTAAAGAAAT
>Ga0214919_10000379_pt1 | contig 76191 bp, 73 predicted proteins | sample LL1503_MetaG_FD_177994 | JGI IMG/M metagenome (GOLD analysis project Ga0214919, IMG submission 177994) | Freshwater microbial communities from Lake Lanier, Atlanta, Georgia, United States - LL-1503 | ecosystem: Environmental > Aquatic > Freshwater > Lake | place: USA: Georgia | collected... | reverse complement strand
CTAGAATTACTGGTTTGTCAGCTTTCATTACAATTTCTTCAAAATTTGCGTCTGTGATTTCAATTGCCATTTTATTTATTTTTTAGGTAATTATTGTATAAAAATTAAATTCTAAACAAAGTTACAATGATTACAGAATCAAATTTAAAAATTGGATAAGTTGTTCGAAAATAAATTCTACAGGCCATATTTATCAATCAGATAAATCATCGCCGCCATCGAAGCTGCACCTGCCTGCAATTCTCTCCGATTAACATTCTTGAAAACATCATCTTCTGTATGGTGATAATCGAAGTAGCGCGAACCATCGGGTTCAAGGCCAAGCAACGGCGTTCCGAAAGCTTTTAAAGGTCCAATATCAGCTCCACCGCCTCCATGTGTGAAATCGTGTACGCCGTATGGTAAAAATAATTTCGCCCAAGATTGAACCTTTATTTTTTGATCAGGTTTCATATCCAAACCAAAACCACGAGGCGTAAACCCTCCTGCATCCGATTCTATTGCTGCAATGTGTTTTTCTTTTTTTAATGACGCTGAGTCAGCATAAGTTTTTCCGCCTCTTCCACCATTTTCTTCATTCATAAAACAGACACATCGAATAGTGTGTTTTGGCCGAATGCCAAGCGCTTTGAAAATGCGAATTGCTTCTACAGATCCTGTAACACCAGTGCCATCGTCGTGTGCCCCTTCACCAAGTTCCCAAGCATCTAAATGACCACCGACAACTATAATCTCGTTGGGATGTTCGCTTCCACGAATTTCTCCAATAACGTTGTATGATTTTACATCAGCAAACCATTTGCATTGCATACTTAAATAAAAGGTTACACTTTTTTCCGATTTTTTTAAGAGCTGAGATAAAAAATCTGCGTCTTTTGTTGCAATTGCAACAGACGGAATAGTTGCTCCAATTGAATCAGTTCGTGTTACACCAGTATGCGGAAATGTGTCAATTGAACTTGTGCATGATCTAATGATGCAACCTACGGCTCCATATTTTTTTGCAGAAGTTGGACCCTGCCATCGATACGCTACAGTTTCGCCATAGGCAGAAAAGGTTGCGATTTTATTATCGTCCCAACGGTGGTTAAAAAAAACTATTTTCCCCTCAATACTTTTCTTACCTAGCTTTTCTAATTCATCAAAATTGCTCACTTCAATTACTTCTGCCGTTAATCCATTTTCTCCTGTTCCAATTGATCCACCAAGAGCGGCAATATTTACTTCGTGTTTTTTTCCACCATTGATATCGATTACATATCCAATTTCATGTGGTCCTCTTTCCCAATGTGGAACCATTACCGGTTGTAACCATACCTTATCAAATTGGCAATCTCTCATCACCTGTTCCATGTATTCTACAGCTACCTGTGCGCCTGCGGAACCAGCTAAACGCTTAGGTGCTTTTTTGCATAAACCTTCAAGAGCAATATAGGCCGCCCATGAATTATAACCCTCTGAATAAATTTTTGATAAAACAGTCGAATCATTGTCTGTTGGAAGTACTTTTTTTTCACCTGCTAATTTGAATGAAAAACAAACGGACCCAAGTATCGCACTTGTAAAAATGATAGGGAATAAAATTTTCATATAAATTGTTTTCGTAAAGATAATCAGGCTTTAGCTAAATCTTATTTTTAACTTTTTACTTATTTATAAATTTATTGTTTTTGTTTTCTAGTTGCCAGAAAAATCATACCAGTCACGCTTTCTTGTTAATTTCAAATCTTGTAAAACGGCAGATTTTACATTCAATGTTATGTTGTAGCTCTGTCGAAAACCAAATGGAATCCAATTAAATTGTAATTCCCAGCAATGTAAATCTCGATATACATTTAATGAAGTGTAGGCAAATTGTCCATGTTGTAAATCGTAATTGGAATCAAAACCAACCTTCCATTTAGGTGTCACATTTAAATCACCAGAAAGGTTTATTGCTTGTGAAAAAGTCTCCGTTAATAATGGTTTTGACCAATTTAAAGTAAATCCAAAATTCAATGACCAAGGAATATTAAAATCGACGTATCCATTCGGATTTGTATTCAGCATATTTAATTCAGCATCAGTACCACGCGAGGAAGTGCGCCTTGTAGTTGCAGAAATTCCGCCTTTTCTCAAGCTGGTGCCAATAATAATATTAGCTCCTTTTAAACGTGCTAATCGTTTTTTATCTCGCCATTCAAATCGTTCAATACGAATTCCTTCTGCCGTCATTTTGTAAGGATCAGCAACAAAATTTGCATTCAAATCAATCTTTTTGAAAAGTTTTGTTCGGAATCCCCCTGTAATATTCGACCAATTAAAATGGTCAGCCATAATATTATAATTCACACTTAAATTTAGTGCATCAATTAAAGAAACGCGTTGTTGAACTCCAGTTGTATCCGTCGGCTTTAATCTTTGTTTGCCCTCTAATGCGTTTAGTATATTAATACCAACCATACCAAGCTTTCCGGTGGCGCTTGAGCCATAAATGCCACCTTCGTAAATTGAATATTTTGTAATTCCGCCAATAGAATTCGATTGAACAGAGTTGTAAAATCCATATTTTGGATTTGTAAAATCGGGCATATATGTGAGAGACAAGTTTGGTGTTAGTGTATGTCGAATAACACTGAATCGTGTTCTTTTGAGCGAATACATTCCAAAAATTCTTGTACTTAATGTTGCACTTGCATTCCAATCAAAATTTATTTTTGCTCCGTTTAGTGTGTCGGTAATAATTGTTGTTCCATCCCATGTTTTTCTTATTGACTTAAATTGTGTTACAGAATTGAATGCAAGAGCGGGTGTAAGTGTAAAGTATTTGAGCACATTAAAGGACGTTGCTATTGGAAGGCTTTGTCTGATTCCATTTCGGATCTGTGTTTTCAGATAGGGAAGCGCCTCTCTATTAAAACTAGTATCCCCTATGTTCAGGTTATTTTGAAATTCTGAAATATAGGAAACGCCTATTTTGTCGTACCATTTATTGGTTACACGATTTGGATTTTTGAAAGGATAGAATCGATTAACAGAAAAAGACAATTGAGGAAGTGTCATATCTACATTTTGTGTAGCTCTGTTTTGCGTATGTCTTAAATTGGCAGCGAGTGTGCCAAACTTCCACGATTTTGATGCCGCAATATTGGAATTAAAAATATTTGAAAGGTAATCGTTAGAGTTATTTGCATTAAAAGTATTGTATGAACTTGTACCTGCATTTACATTTGCTGAAAAGCGAATCGATGGATTAAATTTTGGGTCTTGCGTATGGTACCAATTCACAAAAAAATCATTTCGAATAACTCTGCTAGAAGGAATTTCACTTTCGCCGGTTAGAATTTTCGAATATTTTAAACTTAAGTTTCCATTGTATTTGTAGCGCACTCTATAAGATGTAAATAATTTTGCCCCCCATGATCCTTTTGAATAGAGATCTCCACGTATAGACATATCTACTTTGTCACTTATTCCGAAATAGTACCCCCCATCTTTTAAGAAAAATCCAAGTATAGGCGAAGCACCGTAACTTGGAACTAAAATTCCAGATTTTCTACCCTTTTTATTTGGGAAAAAACCAAATGGAACCATCAATGGTGTGGGTACATTCATAATTTCTAAATAGGCTGGTCCTGTAACTATTTTATCATCTTTAATTATTTTCATTTTCTTGGCGCGAATGGCAAAGTGTGGATGTTCCTTGTCGCAAGTTGTAAATTGCCCTCTAAAACCATAAATAACTCCAGAAGTGTCTTTTTTTACTGCTTCGGCCAATAAATATCCACCACCTTCTTCTGTATTGACTTCTGTTATTTTCCCTTTACCCGTTTCAAAGTTATAGGCTAATTTTTGTCCGTAAAATGTTTGATCGGCATCTATTATTTTTGCTTTTTCTATATATTTTCCCATGCTATCTTTCTTCGCCTCAGCTGATACAATTCCATTTATAAAATCAATTTCAATGTAATTTGCGTTCAGGTTAGTCGCTTGGTAAATTACTGCTGCACTATCGTATAAATACACCTTTTGTGACTCGAGGTCCAACAACATTGAATCCTGCGCATTGTAATTGACGAGACCTTTCAATTGCGAACTAATACCTAAAACCTTGATTTTTGTAGAGTCTGTGTTCTTAATAATCTCATTTTGAGATTTTCCGCTTTCACTTAAGCCCAATAGTAATGGGCTTATTAACAAAAAACGTCTGAAAAATAGATATTTATGCAGGATAGCAGGCAAGGTATAACTGTATTTTTGTTCTATTAATTTACAAGTTTACGGATGTATTCTTGTATGCAAAACTAAATAAAAACGGCGCTTTATCGTTATGTTAATTATGCGAAGGCTTATTAAATATCCTTTTGTATTCTATTCAGCAATAGCAGCTGTTTTAATCTTAACGCTGTCTTCTAATACAATAATTAGACCAGAAGGGAAGAAAATTAAAGTAGTTTGTATAGATGCTGGCCATGGGGGCAAAGACCCTGGATGTCATGGTGATTTTGTTAACGAAAAAGATGTTGCACTTTCTATTGCTTTGAAGTTAGGCAGGTATATCCAAACTAATTTTCCAGAAATTAAGGTTGTTTACACCCGAAGTACTGATGTTTTCATAGAATTGAATGAAAGAGCTAACATTGCGAACAGAAATCACGCCGATATTTTTATTTGCATTCATTGTAACTCCGCTTGCGTGCGAAAAAAAAATGCGAAGGGTAAGTTTTACGATGTGTGTAATGAAACTGCTCAAGGTTCATCAACCTACGTCATGGGATTGCATAAAACCGAAGGTAATTTAGATGTTTCAAAACGCGAAAACGATGCAGTACTTTTGGAGGATAACTATCAGCAAAATTATAATTTAAATATAAATTCTGACGAGGCAGAAATTATATTTAGCACGTATCAGAATCTTTATTTAGAAGAAAGTATGCGCTTTGCCGATTTGTGTCAGCAGCAATTTACAGGTTATGCTGGTCGCGATGATGATGGAGTAAAGCAAGCCGGTTTCCTAGTACTTTGGAAAACAAGTATGCCATCGGTGCTTATAGAAACAGGGTTTCTAACAAATCCAAAGGAGGAAAAATTTTTGAGCTTAGAAAAGGGACAGACTCACATGGCAGCAAGTATTTTTCGTGCATTTCGCAAATGGAAAGACGAACTAGAAGGAATTTCTAAAGTATATTTAGATGAAATCGAGAAAATGAAGCCCTATCTCCCAGAATTAAAAGATACTGCTGGCTTAAAGAAGGCAGTTAATCATGCAAGTTCCAAAACTCCAATTGCACCAGTAAATGATGTTATTGATGTATTAGTTCCCCAAAAAGATTCTTTAATTGTTGAGCTAGCTATAGATAGTGTTAAAAAGGCAATTGTAATTGATCTACAGCCAGTGGTTGATCCTCAGCGTAAAGCAATGGTGCTTGTTTATCGCGTTCAGATTGTAGCTTCTGATAAACAATTAAAGGTAACTGCTCCTGAATTTAAGGGACTTTCTGATATATGGTCTTACGAAGCCAAAGGCATATATAAATATACTGATGGAGCCTACGGTACTCAAGCCGAGGCGCTTACACATCAGATTGAGTTGCGAAAAAAAGGTTTCACTGAAGCATTTGTCGTAGTATTCGATGCTGACGGGAAGCGCTTAACAATGGAAGAGGCGAGGAAATTCAATCTGACTAAATAAGTTTAGCGACATCAATTGTATCGTTTGAACAATTTTAGATTATCCTATTCGATCAATTTGGTTATGTAGATGATTATGCATTAGGCTTACCTGTATGATGCTAATATGCATTTGATTTTTAAAAAGTAGTTCGTAAAATTCTTCGAATTATTTAAATAATAACTTCTAAATTAGGAGTTACTATTAGCGCTTTTTTTTTCTATTTCGATGTTCTAGAAATTTTTCGTTTTAGCCCCGAAAATTTTGTAATTTTGTGTTACTATTTATAAGAAAACAAGCACTTGAAACATAAAAAACAAATACGTACTGGAATTGTTGTTGTTGTTGCTTTGGCCCTGTTTATTTATGGGTTCAACTTTCTTAAAGGTCGTGACATCTTTGCTGTCGATTTAGATCTTTATGCTTTTTATGACCATGTCGACGGAATTACCCAAAATAATACAGTTCAGATCAATGGGTTTAAGGTTGGAACAATTCGCGATGTTACGTTAGATCCCAAGACTAACAAGATAATGGTCCATTTTATTATTACCGATAACAATGCTATTATTACTGATAGTTCGGAGTGTCAGATTTTCAGTGATGGTCTGATGGGATTAAAGTCAATTAAGATTATATCTCATTCAGGGGGGAAACCAGTAAAAGACAAAGCTGTTTTACGAGGAACAAACGAATCAGGTTTGAAGGATCAGGTGAGTGAGATGGTTGTGCCCTTGAAAAAAAAGTTAGAGGGTTTGGTTGCTAGTGTCGATTCTGTTGTTCAGGTTTTTAATGCGGTTTTAAATCAGAGTGCCCGAAACGACTTGATTGCTAGTTTTGCAAGTATCAAAAAATCCTTGACCACTTTCGAAAAAATAGCTGTTAATTTGGATGATTTGGTCGTAACACAGTCTATTCGTTTTTCCGATATTTTGGGGAAAATTCAATCTATATCAACAAATCTGGCAAGTAATAATGAACCGCTTTCAAAAGCAATAAATAATTTTGCTAATATTTCAGATAGTATTTCTAAATCTAAATTAAAGACGGTTATTGACAGCGCTAGTTCTATTATGTCACGTACTGCTGTCATAATGGATAAAATAAATACTGGTCAAGGTTCGATGGGACTATTAATTAATGACAAAAAATTATATGAGGGTCTTAACAAGACTACTGCTGATTTAGATGCATTGATTCTAGATCTAAAAGCAAACCCAAAACGTTATTTTTCTGTTTTTGGAAGTGGCAATAAAAAAAATCCAAATCCAACACCTTAGTAATTGCTTGTTCAAAAGCTAATGGAATATATAATCAATATTATTTTTATCGTTTTGCTTATTTCAGGCCTGCTTCTTTTTACAAAGAATGTTGTTCTAATTAGGCGAAATATTTTGCTTGGAAAACCTGTCAATCGTACGGATAACCAAACGCGACGTTGGAAAACGATGTTTCGTGTTGCTATGGGGCAGTCAAAAATGGTTACTCGACCGCTCCCTGGTATTTTACATTTATTTGTTTACATAGGTTTTGTTGTCATCAATATTGAAGTCATTGAAATTGTAATTGACGGTGTTAGTGGGTCGCACAGAGTATTTTCTGTATTGGGTTCATTGTATACTTTTCTGATAGCTACTTTTGAAATTCTTGCAGCGCTCGTTTTTCTAGGATGTGTGATTTTTTTTACGCGTAGAAATGTTGTAAAAATTAAGCGTTTCATGAGTAATGATTTGAATGGATGGCCTCGGTCCGATGCGAACTATATTTTAGTAGCAGAAATTGCATTGATGGCAGCTTTTTTATTCATGAATGCAGCTGATTTTCGTTTGCAGCAAGTACATTTTTCGCATTACGATTTAGGACTTTCCCCCTCCGCTTTTCCAATCAGTTCGTTGTTAGCTTCTCTATATGGAGATGCATCTATTCCATTTTTGGTGATGGCAGAGCGCTCAACGTGGTGGTTTCATATTCTCGGTATTTTAGTATTCATGAATTACCTGCCTTATTCAAAACATTTTCATGTTATACTAGCATTTCCAAATGTATTTTATTCTAACTTAAAAGTCAAAGGAGAATTTACAAATCTTGCAGTCGTAACGAATGAGGTAAAAGCAATGCTCGATCCAACATTTGTTCCGCCTGTTGTCGAGGGACTTACTCGTTTTGGTGCTAAAGATGTTCAGGATTTATCTTGGAAGCAATTAATGGATGCTTATTCTTGTACTGAGTGTGGAAGATGTACCTCAGCTTGTCCTGCAAATATTACGGGTAAAAAACTTTCCCCACGTAAAATTATGATGGACACGCGTGATCGTTTAGAAGAGGTTGGTAGCACTATGACGAAGAATGGTGGTAAATTTATTGATGATGGAAAATCTTTATTCGGTGACTATATTTCGGGTGAAGAGATTTGGGCTTGTACTTCTTGCAACGCCTGTGTACAGGAATGTCCAGTAAATATTGACCCACTTTCTATTATTATTGATCTTCGTCGTTTTCAGGTTATGGAGCAATCTGCAGCACCTACTGAACTAAATATGATGATGACAAACATGGAGAACAATGGTGCACCTTGGCAGTTTGCACAGGCCGACCGATTAAATTGGGTAAATGAAAATTAGTTTTTTTAAATAAAATACAACGAATAAAAAAATAAATGTCAAACGAAGCGATTCATGTACCGACAATGGCAGATTTTGCTGCTAGGGGTGAAACACCAGAAATTTTATTTTGGGTTGGTTGCGCAGGTAGTTTTGACGATCGGGCAAAAAAAATTACGAAAGCAATTGTTCGAATTTTAAGTCATGTTGGAATAAAATTTGCTGTACTTGGTGTGGAGGAAAGTTGTAGTGGAGATCCGGCCAAGCGTGCAGGTAATGAATTTCTTTTTCAGATGCAAGCGATGAATAATATTACGGTTTTAAATAATTATAGCATTAAGAAAATTGTTACGGGTTGCCCTCATTGTTTTAATACATTGAAAAATGAATACCCTGAATTGGGTGGTCAATATGAGGTGGTTCACCATACGCAATTGGTTCAAGAGTTAATTGACACAGGTAAATTGCGTGTAAAAGGCGGGGCATTTGTGGGCAAAAAAATCACTTTCCATGACCCATGTTATTTAGGTCGTGCTAATGACGAATACGAAGCACCTCGATCTGTAATTCAAAATTTAGATGTGGAACTTGCTGAAATGAAACGCAGTAAACAAAATGGTTTGTGTTGTGGCGCTGGAGGAGCACAAATGTTTAAGGAAGCGGAGAAAGGAGACAAAGAGGTAAATGTGGAACGTACAGCTGAGGCTTTAGAATTAAAACCAGATATTATTGCAACTGGTTGTCCTTTTTGTATGACTATGATGACCGATGGTGTAAAGCATTTTAATAAAGAAGAAAAAACAAAAGTTATTGATGTCGCAGAATTAATTGCGGGCGCTATAGATTTGTAAAAAATAAAATTGCTATTATGTTCACATTTAATGAAATGCCAAACCGTTCTAAAGTTTGGATCTACCAGTCCGATCGAAATTTCACAGACTTTGAAATAGATGAGATTCGAAAAAAAGCAGCACTTTTTTTATTGGATTGGTCTTCTCATGGTAACATGATGTTGGCGACAATTGATATTGTGTATAGTAGATTTTTAATCGTATTGGTTGACGAAGAGACTGCAAGCGCCAGTGGCTGTGGTATTGATAAATCGGTTCGTTTCATTCAGCAGATTGAAAAAGATTATTTGATTAATTTATTTGACAGATTGTTAGTTACGTTCCGTGACGAAAATGGTGTTATTCGTGGTACTAAACTTCAAGAGTTTGAACAACTTGTTGAAAAAGGAGCGTTAAACGCTGATACAATTGTTTTTAATAATTTACTTGGAACAAAGGAAGAAATGTCTACAAAGTGGGAAGTAGCAATAAAAAATTCCTGGCATGCACGAATGCTGTTGGTGTAATTTTTATAATGGTTGTTGTAAAAAAATGGAAATCTTTAAATTGTTATTTAAAAATTGTTGACAAATTATGATGAGCACGTACTTCTTTAAAAAAACTATTTTTCTCCTTTTTGCATTAACATGGGCTATTGGAATTTTATTTGTTCCAATTCGAATAGACCATGTTACTGGACGCTATACAGGAACTACTCCAGATAACCAGGTTTTAACAAAGTCGAATGAATTGTATGTTTCTACATTGTTAAATTTCAATGGCCATCCGGCTGGTGTTCCTGCCTTGTTCTTTTTTGCACTTATGCCGTTTATTGTAGTGTTGGAAACAATGAGTATTCGAAAACCATTTGCTCTTATAGGGAAACCATTTTTACAAATGCAATCTTTTTTCCTATTTCTTGGTGGGCCCTATTGCTATTATATGATTACTTACCAGCAAGGTGTATTTTATGATACTGTACACGAAACGGAAATGGCATGGGGTGGATTAATTCTGGTGATTCAAAATATTTTATTAGCGGCGTTTTTATTTATTTCAGTGGCTAATCAAAAAGGAAAATTAGCTTCCTTTTTTCTGGAACGTAAACAGCAATAGTTTATTTTTTAATAAATAATTCATTTACCGATTTTGGCTGCTCGTTTGCTCTCCAAATAAAATCTTTTAGCAAGGCTTCTTTTGGAGGAAGATCGAGTGGGGGATAGAGCGTTGCTTCTGGATGGTTATAGAAAGTTATAGATTTTACTTTTTGATCTTTTAATCGAATTAATAGACTACTACAATCGGTACGATTTACTCCCATAATTAAATCCTTGTCTTTTGCATAGTATAAAGTCTGTCCATTTCCCGCTACATAAATACTATTTAATTCGTTTTTTATAAAATAGCCAGTCATCTTTTTTCCTTTTATTTGGTTAAATCGAGAGGAATCTTCTTGCGCCACGATGAATGCATTTTCGTCCATATTTAATTTCAATATTTTTCCATGCGATGTAATAATTGAAACTTGCTTGGCAGTTAATTGATTTCCGCCTGTCCATAAAACAGGGTCATGGTATAGATGCATGGTAGAATCTGTAGATGACCATGACAACGAATCGCATTTGCCTTGTAAATCATTTTTGTAAAACTTCACATGCTGGTAGGCTAAAATAATTCGTTTGGGTTCTGAATTGATAGCTGATTTTTTATTTTTCTTATTAATTTCTTTCTCCTCATAAATTTTAATTGATTTCAAGGTATCAGCATGAAGAAAAAGAGAGTCCTCTTGAAAGGCCTGTATAAAAAGGGCATTCCCAGTTACCATCGACTGGTCTAAGAATTCATAATGAATAGCAAGGTCACCAAGTATTGTAATGTCTTGTGTGGTATCAATAAGTTTTACATTTTTCATTGCTTTGCCAATACCAATTTTGCGATTGTACCAAATGCTATCTCCTTTAATCGTTTGATCATTGGTAATGATGTAAGCATTTTTTTGAAATTGACATATATCGGTCAGTGTGTTGTAATAGCCATTTTCACAATAAATTACATTTGAACCATTTTCAGCTTTTATTGTTGTTGGTCCAACAAAATAAGATGTTTTTGAAATCGGCATATACTGAAGTGTGTCACATTTCATTACATATTCTGGATTGACAAGCAGCACATTTTTTTTAAATGTTAGTACTTTTCCCTGTGTGGAGTAGGTGCCTATTTGACTCGTAAGAATATTATCATTATTAATAATTTTTCCTCCACTAGTATAAATGGCAAGTTTGGCATTTATGTCATATGTAATTGCATCTGTTGTTAAGGTCATATCTTTTTCAATCATTCGTACATTTTTTTTCAATTCTGCTATTCGTTCATTCCCATTATATTTTAAAATATCACTGTATATATTTAGAGAATCCCCTTGTTGAATGTGTACATGCCCGAAAGCATTTAGAGAATTTGCTTCATTGTAGAAATGAGCACTGTCGCATGTTAGTACCATTCCTTCTTGTTCAAATGCAACCGCACCAATCAATCGCTGGTAACCCTGTCGCTTATCACCTTTAAGGGAATTGGCATGTTTTAAATTAATCTGCTTTCCTTTTTCAATTTGAATTTGAGAAAAAGAGGAAACAGAAAAAAGTAATACTACAATAATAGTTAATTTAATTTGTCGCATGCTTATCAGTAGTTGACAAAATTCATGCCCACACCGAGTTTCTTAACAAAGTTTGTTTTCTATCGGGACCTACCGACACAATACTTATTGGAACACCAGTTTCTCTTTCAATAAAAGCGATATAATCATTCAGCTCTGTTGGCATTTCATCTGCAGAATGTTTTCCTGTGAGATCACTTTGCCACCCTTTTACATTTATGTAAATGGGCTCTATTACAGAATTTACAATGTCATAAGGAAGTTTAGTTACAATTTCCCCGTCAATTTTATAAGCTGTACAGATTCGAATTGTTTCAAATGCACTTAAAATGTCTGCTTTCATCATTATCAGCTCAGTAACGCCGTTAATCATGATGGCATATTTTAATGCTGGAAGATCTAGCCAACCACAACGTCTTGGACGACCAGTTGTAGAGCCAAATTCATTTCCAATTTTTCTCATAATTGATCCGGGACCATTTTCTTCGATTGTATCAATTAATTCAGTCGGGAAAGGGCCACTACCTACGCGTGTGCAATACGCTTTGAAAATTCCAATCACTCCTCCAATTCTACTGGGTGCAATTCCTAATCCAGTACATGCGCCTGCACACATAGTGTTGGAGGAGGTTACAAAAGGGTAGGTACCAAAATCAATGTCAAGCATCGACCCTTGCGCCCCTTCTGCAAGCACGCGTTTGCCCTCTGCAAGCGCTTCATTTATGTAATGTTCACTGTCAATTCTTGTGAGCTCACAAATTGTTTCAATTCCTTCAAACCAAGCTTTCTCAAATGGCGCTGGATCCTGGTCTGCATTCATGAATTTCAAAAGTTCACGGTGTTTTGCAACTAGTGTTTTGTATTTTTCTTTAAAATTACTTGAATCAATATCTCCCACACGTAACCCATTCCGTCCAGTTTTATCCATGTAGGTTGGTCCAATTCCTTTTAGTGTTGAACCAATTTTTTGAATTCCCTTTGCAGCTTCCGATGCTTTATCGAGCAGAGAATGTGTGGGTAGAATTAAATGTGCTCGTCGCGAAATAAGAAGACGTTTTTTTACATCAACGCCCATTTCTTTCAGCTTATCTATTTCTTTCTTCAGGATAATTGGATCAATGACAACTCCATTACCAATCACATTCATAGTTGTTTCGTGAAAAATGCCAGAAGGAATTGTGTGCAACACATGCTTTATTCCGTTGAATTCAAGTGTATGTCCCGCATTTGGCCCACCTTGAAAGCGAGCGATAATGTCGTACTTGGGCGTAAGGACATCAACAATTTTCCCTTTTCCTTCATCACCCCATTGTAGTCCTAAAAGAACTTCTGCCTTCATATTATTTTTTTTATGAATTAAATTTTAAGATTGCTTCATCTGTTGACTCTGATACTGTAAAAACAGAGTTTAATTTTGTAATTAATAATAATTCATTTACTTTTTTAGAAATCCCACAAATAATAAGTTCGCCACCATTTTTTCTTGATTTGGTTAATACATTTATTAAGACATTTAGTCCTGTGCTATTCATGTATTTTAGTTCTGATAATTCTAAAATAAAATTCTTAATTCCTCCTTCGGAAAGTAGATTGAGCTGGTTTAATAATTGTTGCGCCTCATTCCGATCTATTAATTCACCATACAATGAAATAATTGCGATTGGTTCTGTTTGAATTGTATTAAAGGCAAAACTCATGCTTATCGTTTAGATGAAGTTTTTAAATGTTCGCAAGTACCATTGGTTGCAAGTTTTTTGCACCGTCCGAAAAAATGAAGCGAATGTGTTGAAATTTCGAATTCAAGAAATTGTTCTGTTGTTTTTTTGATTTGCTGAATGCGTGGGTCACAAAACTCATATACTTTATTACAATCTTGACAAATCAAATGATCGTGTTGCTTATAGGCATAAGCTCGTTCAAACTGAGCTTGATTTTTTCCAAATTGATGTCGTGTTACAAGTAAGCATTCCAGTAAAAGTTCAATGGTGTTGTACAGCGTAGCACGGCTCACTCTGTATTTTTTATTTTTCATAAAAACATACAACGACTCAATATCGAAGTGCCCTTCCTGAGAATAGATTTCATCAAGTATCGCAAAGCGTTCCGGCGTTTTTCGATGCCCTTTTTTTTCGAGATGTTCAGCAAAAATAATCTTTACGGTTTCCCGTATATTAGTTTGGGACATATTGGCTCTTAATGGTCAGTAAAAGTAATGAAAATTGGGCTTGATTTTGTCTTGTTTTAATTGGGATTAATCCTCGAAATGGAAAGTACCCCATTTACTTTTTTCAATTTCTTAATTAAGTTGGTAAGATGATCTGAGTCATGAACGAACAACATGATGCGCCCCTCAAAAATACCATCATGCGTATCAAAATTTAAGGAACGCATGTTGACATTCAATTCGGAGGAGATGATTTTTGTAATGTTATTTACTAAGCCAACTTCGTCTATTCCTGTAATTTTTATACCTGAAAGAAACGAAATTTGTTCTTGGCCGGTCCATCTTGCTTTCACAATACGATAGGCGTAATTTGACATCAATTGTAAGGCATTTGGACAATTCACACGATGTATTTTTATTCCTTCGTTAATGGTTATAAAACCAAATACATCATCTCCTGGAATAGGATTGCAACAAGGAGATAGCTTGTATACAATTTTAGTTAGATTGTCACCAATAATGAGTGCATCTTCACCAGTTTTTTTTCCGCGAACTTTATTAATTACTTGTTCAAGCGAAGGTTCTTTTTTAAGAACTTTTTTAGGGAGATCTTTTTCTTTAATCCAAGTTTTAATATTTTTTATCGATATTATTCCCAATTGTACTCTGTAAAATAGTTCCTGTGCACTTTGTAATCGCATGAAAAGCTGGAAACTATTTATATTTTTAACAGTAAAATCAATTTTATGGTTTTCAAATTTTCGTTCAAGAATCTCTCGCCCTTCATCTGCCGCTTTTCGTTTTTCTTCTTTTAATGCAGATTTGATTTTAGATTTTGCACGGGCTGTAATCACATATGAAAGCCAATCTTCTTTTGGCTTTTGTTTAGTTGAAGTAAGAATTTCTACTTGGTCCCCACTTTTTACCACATGACTTAGGGGCACAAGTTTATGGTTCACCTTCGCACCGATACATTTTTCACCAACCTTTGTGTGAATTTCAAAGGCGAAATCTAGAGCAGTAGAACCTATTGGAAGTGTACGCATTTCACCCTTTGGGGTAAACACAAAAATTTCCTCTGCAAATAAATTTAATTTGAAATCTTCAATAAAATCGAGTGCATTGTTATCAGGGTTTTCAAGCATTTCCCTAATTTTTCGGAGCCAGTCTTCAAGTTGATTTTCCTTGTTGGTAATTCCACTTGGATTGTCTTTGTATTTCCAATGTGCAGCAAAACCTTTTTCAGCAAGATCATCCATTTTTTCCGAACGAATTTGCACTTCAACCCATTTTCCATCGGGTCCCATTACGGTTGTGTGCAGCGATTCATAACCATTTGCCTTGGGTGTAGAAATCCAATCGCGTAATCGGTCGGGACTTGGATGATAGAAATCAGTTACAATTGAATAGACTCGCCAACAATCTGCTTTTTCATTTTCAATGAGCGTATTTAGAATAATTCTTATTGCGAAAATATCAAAAATCTCTTCGTATGGAACACCTTTTAATTTTATCTTATTGTGAATAGAAAAAATTGATTTAGGTCGACCAATTACCCTGACTTTAAAACCTTGCTCTTCCAGAATTTCATTAATTGGTTGAATAAATTTTTGAATGAATTTTTTTCTTTCAGGTTCGGAATCTTTTAATTTTTGCGCAATTTCACTGTAGAGGGCAGTCTCTGTATATTTTAATCCAAGATCTTCCAATTCTGATTTAATGGCATTTAAACCCAAGCGATGCGCTAACGGTCCATATAAATACAATGTTTCAGAAGCAATCCTAATTTGTGTTTCACGATTCATCGCATCAAGTGTGCGCATATTATGTAAACGGTCAGCAAGTTTAATTAGAATTACACGTATATCATCAGAAAGTGTGAGTAACATTTTCCGAAAATTTTCTAATTGTAGTGTATTTGTTTGTTTGTCAAATACACCAGATATTTTTGTGAGACCATCAATGATTGCAGCAATTTTTTCACCAAACATTCCTCTTACATCTTCAAGAGTCACTTCCGTATCTTCAACTGTATCATGCAGTAAAGCACAAACTACAGATGTAGTTCCGAGACCTATTTCTTCCGCACAAATTTGTGCTACTCCAATTGGGTGATAAATGTATGGTTCACCCGATTTACGACGCATATCTTTATGCGCTTCTAAGGCAACGTTGAATGCCTTTCTAATAATTTCTTTATCGCCTTTTTCCAATTTGCGTTTACACGCTTTGAGTAGGCCACGATATCGTTTAAGAATTTCTTTGCGTTCCTCCTCAATATTGATAATAGGCTCCGTTTTTTTTATTGCCATAATTTAAGACTATTAGCAAAAAAAAATAATGTTGGAGTTACTGAATACATTTAAATTTTATGATTTAGATTTTACTTCGAATTTGTTTTTTTTCTGAATTTTTTATTTGCTTTTGTTTTGTACTATTAAACCGCCATCCGACACTCGTTTGTAGTTCTATTCGATTACCAGCAAATGGACTGTTGTAGTTAATGTCTGTAATAAATGGATAGTAGAATACTATTGCTGCTAATAGGTCAACGTAAAGATGTTCTTTTAAAAAGGAGAATTGCCATCCGAAATGTGTTGCAGCACCTACAGCGTTAAATTTATTTATACCGGAATAAACGTACCGCGTTTCATCTAAATTTGATTTATAGGTTACGCTTTGTGATTCTATAATATTAGTGAGCATACCCTCCACACCAATGTGAGGCCCTGTTGATGCTTGCCTGCCAAGTGTGTCGTTCCTGCGAACAAAAATTGTAAAACCAAGTCGTAATTGTTCAATTTTATAGGTGCTGTTGCAAGCTTCTAAATAAGTGAAAGGTGGACTAATTTTTGGGAAAATAGTTTGACTTAAATTTAATTTCTGTTTTGCTAAGTCATCATTTATTTTATCGGATGAAAGAAATTGATTGTCTGTTCCTTGTCCAATACCAGCGCTAAGATTGACGGACATTCGCCGTATCCCAAGTTCATACCCAAGCATTCCAATTTGCTTGTTGTTATAACCTACAAAATGAACTTTTGTTGTATGTGTTAATGCCTGTGTATTTACAATTAATGCAGTAAAAATAAAAATCAGAAATAAGAGGAGTTTTCTTGTTTTCACTTAGCAGGAATAAAACAAATAGTTTATAAAATTACTTTTAAATAGCTAAACTTTTATGCAAGGTATGCTAGAAGAATAAAATTTATTTTTCTCTCGTATTTATATATAGGATGGTAAAACTGTTGAACTACATTCTCCAAAACCAATACGTATACCATTTTTCTCAGCCCATCCACGCATCGTTACGGTGTCGCCGTCATTTATGAATTTTCGTTCAGTACCATCATTTAATTTTATTGGTGTTGTGCCACGCCATGTAATTTCCATCATTGAGCCATACGATCCAAGCGTTGGACCGCTAATAGTTCCCGATGCCATCATATCGCCGGTATTGATGTTACAACCATTTGCAGTGTGGTGAGCAAGTTGCTGTTCCATTGTCCAATACATATACTTGTAATTGGATCGTGAAACAATTGTTTCATTTTTATTTTCAGCTTGAATAGCTACCTCAAGTTGAATCGAAATATTTTTGTCACCATTGTATTTTAGATAAGGAAGCACTTCAGGTTCTTGTTTGTATCCCCCCACCCGAAATGGTTCTAAAGCATCAAGTGTAACTATCCAAGGTGAAATAACGGAACAGAAATTTTTTGCAAGAAATGGTCCAAGAGGAACATATTCCCATGCTTGTATATCTCGAGCACTCCAATCATTAAACAGCACCATTCCAAAAATATGATCTCCTGCATTTTCAGTGGTAATTGTTTCGCCCATTGCACTTGACTTTCCAATAATAAATGCAGTTTCTAATTCGAAATCAAGCGATTTTGTTGGTCCAAATGAAGGTGTGCTTGCATCAGGTAATTTACTTTGACCATTTGGTCGAATGAAAGTTCCTCCTGAAACTATAATGGAAGAGGAGCGACCATGGTAGCCAACTGGAATATGTTTCCAATTGGGTAGAAGGGCATTTTCAGGATCTCGGAACATTTTCCCCATGTTTGTTGCATGGTCAATGCTTGAATAAAAATCAGTGTAGTCACCAATACGAACGGGCATCAATAATTGTACATTGTTCATTGGAACTAAGCACTTTTCTCTTGCATCTGAATTATTTTGTAACGTTCCATTTTGTTCATTCAGCAAGTCTGAAATACAATCGCGAACCATTCTCGTAATTGTTTTTCCTAAGTCAATAAATGAATTCAAAGTACTTTGATCAAAAACTTTTTTGTCAAATTGAATTTTGTCGAAATAACCAAACTCGGAAACAGCTTTTAAATCCAGAATAAATTCTCCTATTGCAATACAAACTCCTGGCCCTTTTTCGTGATTTTTAAATATCCCAAAAGGAATGTTTTGAATCGGGAAATCAGAATGCTCAGGTATTTGTACCCAAGAGCGTAGATCGGGATTATTTGCTTTTATCACTTTAAAAACTTTTTAAAATTTAATAACTACGTTTTACCGATTTTGTTTTTCAATAATAAATTTTAATAGGCAAATAATTTATAAGCCTTCATCATTTTGTTCACTTCTTTTTTCACAGCAAGAATCTTCTTTTCGTTTTCATGATTCATTACTACTTCGTCAATTAAATCCACCATTTTACCAATGTGCCTTTCTTTTATTCCGCGCGTTGTAATGGCAGGTGTTCCTATACGAATTCCAGATGTTACAAAAGGAGATTTATCGTCAAACGGAACCATGTTTTTATTGACAGTGATATCAGCTTTTACCAATGCGTTTTCAGCTTGTTTACCAGTAATATTTTTTGTGCGTAAATCAATTAACATACAATGGTTATCGGTGCCTCCTGAAATTACATTGTAACCTCTATCCATAAATGCATCAGCCATGACAGCTGCATTTTTTACTACCTGAACAGCATACTTTAAAAAACTTTCTGATAGTGCTTCGCCAAAAGCTATTGCTTTTGCTGCAATCACATGCTCCAATGGTCCACCTTGTGTGCCCGGAAAAACAGCGGCATCTAATAAGGAAGTCATCATTCGTATTTCTCCTTTTGGAGTTTTAATGCCCCAAGGATTTTCAAAATCTTTTCCCATCAAAATCATTCCTCCGCGTGGACCTCTCAAGGTTTTGTGTGTCGTTGTTGTGATGATGTGGCAATAGGGCATTGGATCATTCAATATTCCACGAGCTATTAATCCTGCAGGATGCGAAATATCTGCCAATAAAAGAGCTCCTACACTGTCTGCAATTTTCCTCAATCGTTTATAGTCCCAATCTCTTGAATAGGCAGATGCCCCGCAAATAAGTAATTTGGGTTTTTCTTTTTGTGCTGTTTTTTCTACTTTATCGTAATCTATTCTTCCAGTTTCTTTTTCTACACCGTAAAATGATGGAGAATAAAGTTTGCCAGAAAAATTTACTGCTGATCCATGGGTAAGGTGGCCTCCGTGTGATAAATCGAAACCAAGAATCTTATCACCTGGTTTTAGAACAGCAAGCATAACCGCAGCATTTGCCTGAGCACCGGAGTGTGGTTGAACGTTAACCCATGCCGCATTAAAAAGTGATTTTGCGCGATCGATAGCAAGTTGTTCTGTTTGATCAACAATTTCGCAACCACCATAGTATCTTTTGCCAGGAAGCCCTTCTGCATATTTATTTGTGAGTACCGAACCAGCCGCTTGCATTACTTGCGTAGAAACAAAATTCTCAGAAGCAATTAATTCAATACCGCTAGTTTGGCGGTGCAGTTCTTTTTTTATGAGGTCAAAAATTACGGTATCTTTTTTCATAGTTGTATTGTGATTTTATGGAACAAAAGTAAGTAAATCAATCGCTTAATTGCGACGAAGTGCAAGGAAGGTTGCAAAAAGGATTGCCAATAAAGCAGGTGTTTCGGTCAAGCCAGCTATAAATCTTGAAATATTATAGGTATTATCTATATTTCCTGCTACACTTCCTACAATGAAAAACAAAAGTCCTAATGCAAAGACTGCAGCATATACTAGCCAAGTAATTCCAACTAGTTTTTTTTCGGCAAATGCTATTTTAACTGCTAAACCTGCAATTAGAGCAAAGATTGTTGTAAAAGTTAGGGTAAGGAGCCATTTTGAATAGTAAAGTGTACTGTAACTAAATTGAGAAAGCCATTGCATTGAATTTGAAACATGTGAGTCAGTTTCGTGATAATACACTACACGGATTTGTTCATTAATATTTAGAAAAATAAATTCACGGAAAAAGCCAATCACAATATATATTGAAACAACAACGAGAATAATTATTTTTTTTTGGAGTCCGGAATTCAAGGGGTAGAATTTATTTTCTTATTGACAGAGAAGTTTTTAATCCAAATAAACCAAAGCAAGAAAATAAAGCCGTACATAAAAACTTGGAATAAATAGGTATGATTAAATTCCAGCCATTCTGGTTTTTTCTTTACAATAATACAAAGCGTAGAAATACGAATGATATTCATTGTATGTATCAAGATAATTCCGATTGGAATAAACCATAATTTATGTTTCCATTTTACTGGGTATGCGCAAATAAAAGAAATAAATAATGCGAACAGCGATAGGCCATTACAGGGATCGCCAATCCATAATCCGTTCGTGCCGTCAATTCCAATAGTTCTGATTGTTGGATTATTGCCTGCGAAAACTGGGAATCCTAACTTTTTTAGAATGAACAAACTCCAGTTTGAGCTGTCGTTTATAATTAAGGTGTCTAATTTTCCAGCTGGATGTAATACCCATTCATATAGCACAATCCAGCATAAATAAATTGCTATAAATAAGCCGATGAACTTTATTGTACTTCGATTGGTAGATGAGTCTCTCATCAAAAATTACGCTGCTTTGCGTGACTTTACTGACTTATAGATTGCGTAAACACCAAACAATAAAGCCGCTCCTAGTGCATAAATTAATCCACTATTTACAGGAATGCAGGGTGGTGGCCAACAAGGTGGACCGGTTGGTGGTGGTGGTGGCGGCGGTGGTAATTGAGCAAAACACGGTTGACTGCTAACAGCCACTAATAGGATTACAAAGAATAGGAAAATGTATTTATTTAATTTCATTTTAGTCATTATAGATAAATTTTTTTTGTAACAACTTCATTTCCTTTGATAATGCGAACGAAGTAAATTCCATGTGCACCAGGGTTTTCAAGGCAGATGGTTTGGTTGCTAACAGTAAAATTTTGTGGATTTGTTACTTGCTGTCCCATACTATTAAATAGCGCAACATTGACATCACTTAATTCTTCAAAATCAAATTTTACAAATATTTTATTGTCGTTGATATAAGCCTGTGTTAATGCTTCAAGCGATTCGTTAATGTTTTGGTCTTTCAATAAACAATCCCCAGACCGATTGAGGTGAATAATGAAATCGTGTTTTTCTCCAACGTTGTTTGCATCAAAAGAATAAAAATCTTGATATTTAAGATCCATTTTTTTACCTGTACTTAAATCTTCAAGGTTAGCACAGGTGTAACTTGAAATACTATTTAGGCCGTTAAATGTTACCAATTGTTTTCCAGTTGTACCCGCAACAATACTCATTGGGATAGAAAGCTCGTCCGAATTGGCATTAAGTACATTATAAAGTAAATCTTTGTTGTCCTTGTCGCTTGTCCAAATATTTGTTGCTTCCTCATACGGGCTTGATAAAAAAGGCAAATCATAAACATCTTCCCCATTTATCGCATCCTCGTTAATTTGTATAGTAGCTTCACCTCCCAAACCATTTATTTCATTACTTGTTTTTATTTTTAAATAATTTTCTGGATTACCCATTCGAACTATGTTTGGGCTTGCAATTGTAGTTTTATGATTTTCTGAAAAAGTAGCATTTCCTGCTGCAGTTACATATGCTAAAAAACCTTGTGAAGCAGCAATTACTCCTCCATTTGGACTATTTGAATAAGTACCGTTTCCGTTTACGATTACAAAAGTTGAATTAATAGTTGCAGAGGAAGATGCAACAACGCTAGCGAATGTAATTGGGCATGCGTAAGGGTTGCTAAGTAGATTGTATCCTGTTGCAAGTACAGCATAGTTTCGTGTTCCATAAGTTGGAGTTCCTTTAACGTCAAATATTCGGGGTGCAGTTAACATAGGTGATGGGGCGTTATTGTCTGCCATCCACACCATAAATCCTTTACAAGGTGTTAATGCTGTTGCCTGTGTTGTAACATTTGCATACGTAATATTGGAAGGGGCAACCACTGTTCTTACAGAGCGAAAAATAGGACAACATGCATTGCCATCATTACCGCCAGCTCCGCTTATCCAAAAACCAGCATCATTATCCCAATCGGCAAGGGTTGTTGCAGCAACTGGGGAGCCAAGGTATTGCCAGCCGCCCGTTGTTGGTCCAGCAATATAACCTTGAATTATCCAACCGGTACCTGTTAAAGATGCAGCTGCGCCAACTGGGCCAATCTTCCCATTTGTAGTTGCTCCTGTTGCAGTTAAAGTTACAGTTGCTGGTGTGGATACATTGAAACTTTGCGAGTTTACTGATAATAAGTTACTAATACTTATTGAACCAGTAGTTACGCTTACCCCACCGCTCGTATTATTTGAAATAAGGGTGTTAAATATTGTAGGTGAGGCACTGCTAATAGTCTGTGCGGCAGCTCCATTAAATGTAACGGTATCTAGACCAGGTGTAAATGTTCCACCAGAATTAGTAAAATTTCCACCAATATTTAAATTGTAAGGTCCAACAGAAAGGTCATGTGTACCACTTGTGAGGGAATAATTTCCTGTGCAAGTAAGATTTGATCCCGAAGTTATCGTTCCAGTTCCTGATAGGACTGCGTTGTTAAATGTTTCCGCTGAAGCTCGAGTGATGGCTTGCGCACCACTTCCATTAAAGGTAATTGTTCCTTGGTTTGTACCAGTAATGTTTGCTGTATTTATCCAATTACCACCCAGTGTGATATTAAAGTTTGCCCAGTTAAGTGTTAGTAAATTAGAAAGCGTTAAATCATTACTTACCGTTATATTTCCAAGTAAATTTTTTGTATGTGCTGTAGAGGGTGAAATGGTAAGATTATAGTATGTTAAAGCGTCAATATTGGTAACGTAATTCCCAGTAATTACAAATGAATTTCCAGATGCAGTAAAGTTCCATGTTCCTGTTCCTGTAAAAGGTCGAGCAATCCTTAAATAGGAATTTGTTGAGTTAACATATGTTCCACCGTTTTGTATCGATCCACCACTCAAAGAAATAATGCCATTATTTGTTAGTGAGGCATTTGTTTTTAAATAAAAATAATTTGTTTTAGATATTACTGTCACTGCAGTAATGGTATAACTTGTGTTTTGCATAAAATTCCAATTTCCCCCATTATAATAGGGAGCGTTCGGAATATCTATAGTATTCCCAACACCATAAAAGTAAAAAGCCGTACTTCCAGTTATCGTTCCGAGAATTTGAAGATTTCCGTAAACTTTTGAGTTGCCACTTACCGTAAAAGTACCACCCACATTAATTGTTAGGTTTCTGCAACTGGTGGTTACAATTCCAGCATGAGAAACTGTATGATTTACATCAATAACAACATCATCAGCTAAGGTAGGAATTCCGCTTCCTCCAATCCAAGTTGCTGCCACATTCCAATTTCCCGATGCTGCAGATGTAAATGTAGCAGCATAGGTACAATTGAATGTTAATAGAGCAGCAAGATAAAATAGAATTTTTTTCATCATGGGTACATTTTTTTAACAAACAAAGTTAACTGTTTTTCTTAATAATCGTTCCTGTTTTTTACAAATTTATTAAGGCATTCAAAACACTATATTTTTTTGATTATCCTACACTGCTAATGGCTCTTTTTGCTGCGATTTTTTCTAAAAACAACGCTGTTAGAATTTGTAATTTATTACGTTATTTTTTTTTAAAAGTTATTCCATAATTGTTAAAATTTCACATTAGTTGCGCTATCCAAATACTTTAACTTTTCTATTAAATCTAAAAAAGCGGCTCCTTTATGCTGATTTACATCACCTGTCACTATCTTAGCGCCTGAATGGCGGAAATAGAATTAAATAGTCAGGGCGTTACTTTAAAGGAGCTTAAAAAAATTGGCACTATTGTCAGAAAAAACTGGTGGATAGTGCTCATCTTTTTAGTTATTTCTTTGCTTTTTGGCAACTTTTTTGCTTACAAGCAGACGAATATCTATTCAGCTCAAACTTCAATTATTCTTAAATCGAACGACCAGTTTAACCCAGGTGCTATCATTTCTGATAATGGCGGTGCTGGAGGTTTTTATTCTGGCGCTTCGAAAACTTTTGTAGAAAACTCTAATGAAAAAAGAATTTTACAAAGTTATGATTTGATTGCAGAGGCCATTCAACGGCTCGATTTTACCGTTTCCTATTTCATAGTTGGTCGAATTAAAACGTTGGAGACTTTTCAAAACTTACCCATTAAAGTAAATGTTATAGTAGCTAATAGTTCATTGTATGAGAAAATTATTAGTCTAAAGGTTGTTGACATAAATAAATATCAAATTAGTTACTTAAAAGACGATAATACAATTACAATAGTCGGGCAATTTGGTGATGATTTGATAACTAATGATATGCATATAGTTGTTCAAAAAACAAATCTATTTGTGCCAGAGGTTATTAAACAGGTGCAGACTGCTGATTACCAATTTCAAATCCATAGTCTTTCAGCCCTTGTTTCTCGCTACCGCAGTTCAATGGTTATTGATAATCCACAGTATACAAATGTTTTGACGGTTAGTGTAGAGGATATTATTCCTGAACGTGCAGCTATTTTTTTAGATACGCTCACCCAAGTTTATATTGAAAAGTCTCTTGATACTCGATTTGAGTTGAATAAAAATACACTTTTTTATATTGATAATCAGATGTTGAATGTGACCGGTATTCTAAATGATATGGAGGATACTTTGGAGGATTTTCGTGCTAGCAATGCTATTTTAGATCTTGATAAGGAGGGAGTAAAATATTTTGACCAATACTTTGCTTATGACAATAAGAAAAAGGATCTACAGATTCAATTACAAAGTATAAATAACCTTGAAAAATATATTATTGGATCTAAGGATTCATTGTTTTTGCCTCCAGCAGTTTACCTTTCATTTGGGGATAAATTTTTGGAATCCAATGCGGCAAACCTTTTTCTTTTGCAAACAGAGTACAATCAATTACTTAATAGTGTAAAACCGGGCCATCAAGGTTTAGCGATTGTCACCCAGGCGATTGATTCGATCAGAAGTAATATGCTTAACTACCTGCGAAATGATCGAACAGCTATAAAACAATCCATTAAAAGTCTTAGCCAGGAAAGAGACACCACAAAAAATCAGATTAAAACAATACCCGCAAAGCAACGAGGGCTAATTAATATTGAGCGCAAAAGAAGAGTAAATGAAGATTTGTATGTTTTCTTATTAAAGCAAAGAGCAAATACTGTAATTGCTCGAGCTGCAATTATTCCATTGACAAAGGTTATCGAGCGAGCAAGATCGAACGGTATTATTAGACCCGACAGGACGAAAATTATTTATCTGTTTGTAGGTACTGGTTTGGCAATTGCCTTAATTATAATTGTTATTCGTGCAATCTATTTTGACCGCATTGAATCCTATGATGAGCTAAAAGCGGCAACTTCTTTACCGATAGTCGGTGAGATAATTCGTTCTAAGGATGTTGGCGATTTAAAAGTAGTAGTGGATTACGATCCTAAGTCAGCAATTGCAGAGTCATTTAGAACTGTTCGTACCAATCTGCAATTTATGTTAGGCGACAAGCAGAAGGGTTTGATTTTGCTTACTTCCAATAACCCTGGAGAGGGTAAAACATTTTGTTCTATTAACCTTGCTGCCATACTTGCTAAGGGTGGAAAGCGAACTGTAATTATGGAACTTGATTTGCATAAGCCAAGAGTTCAAAGGGGTTTGGCAATTGAATCGCAATTGGGTATTAGCACCTATGTTATAGGAAAAAGCAAAATTGAAGAAATTATATTTCCCTCAACAGTTGAAAATTTAGATGTTGTTTTAGCTGGTCCTATACCACCTAATCCATCAGAAATTGTTGTTTCGCAAAAAATGACAGAATTATTGAATTACTGTAGAGAACATTATGATTATGTTATTATTGATACTCCTCCTGTAGGCTTAATTACTGACGCACTTGTATTGATGAAACGAGTAGATGTAACATTATTTGTAATGAATACCCAAGTTGCTTATCGTCATAGTTTGAATAACGCCCATGATATTGTTAATTTGAATAAAATTATGAATTTTGGCTTTATTCTGAATGGAGTAAAACAAAGAAGATCTAAATATTACTATAATCGTTATGGGTATGGCTATAGTGGTCGCTACGGTGGTTACGGCAGTTACGGCAGTTACGGTAGTTACGGTAGTTACGGTAGCTATGGTAGCTATGGCGATGGGGGCAGTAAAAAATCTTCGAAATCATAAGACAAATTTTTTTGCAATTTTTGCATTCCATAATTAATTCATTCTTTCAAATTTTAAATGCAATGCATCTATCAGTAAATTTATAAAATTCATGTGTAATAAAAATTATTCTGATTTTAATGCTATTAGATCAAATTTTATTAAAAAATCCGTCAGTCAAAAGGCATTTAGCCAAAACCATTACTTGGCGTATTATTGGAACAATTGATACCATGATTTTAGGTTGGTTGGTTACTGGTAACCCAATAACAGGATTAAAAATAGGTGGCCTTGAGATTTTAAGTAAGATGGTTTTATACTTTATTCATGAGCGTATTTGGTATAAGATGAATTTTGGCTTGCCTAATCGTGATAAAAAGCCGTTAAATTAGTTTTATTGTGTTATATATCAGCTAATTAGATATTTGGTTTGCGTTTTTGACCACATATTTTCAATTATTATTATAACTTTGAGTAGAAAAACTACTCATTTTGATTGAAACTCTGATTTCTTCCAAAACTCGAATTAAGCTTCTGTTGAAATTTTTCCTTAACAGTTCTGCTACGGCCTATCTACGTGGCCTCGAGGATGAGTTTGGAGAGTCGAGTAATTCCATTCGTCTAGAGCTTAATAAATTTGAGAAGGCCGGATTTTTAAATTCCTATTTACAAGGGAATAAAAAGGTTTTTAAGGCAAATTCGAATCACCCACTTTTTATTGATATCAATAGCATTGTGATGAAGCTTACCGGGCTTGACCATATCATCGACTATATTTTACAGCGGATGGGTGATTTGAAAAAAGTTTACCTAGTAGGTAAGTTGGCAAAAGGGCAGGGTACGGATGTTATCGACCTGGTATTGGTTGGAGAAATTAACAAGGTTTTTTTGGTTGATCTCATTGAGAAAGCAGAGAAAAAGATTGGCAAAAAAATCAAGTATATTCATTACACCTCGATTGAATTTGATCTTGAAAAAATAAGAGAGCCGGGCATGCATCCCTTGTTGCTTTGGAATAAAGAGTGAGGTTGAAAATAAATTTTTTAAAATGACGGAGCACAAAATGTGACCGAGGTGGCGAAGCTGTGTATGGACAACAAACAAAACAAAACAAAATTATGGTACGCCCTCTACGTAATTACGAGGCATGAGAAAAAAATTGCAAAGTCAATGCTTGAAAAAAATATTGAGTGCTACATTCCATTAATAAAAAAAATGCACCAGTGGAGTGATCGGAAAAAACTAGTAGAAACACCTTTAATTCCTGGTTATGCTTTTGTGCTTTTAGGTAATGATGAATTGGATAAACCACGATTTATAAATGGCGTGGTAAATTTTGTTCGCTTTAATGGAAAACCGGCAACCATTCGCGCAGCGGAAATAGAAGGATTAAGATATTTTGTTGGTCATGGTTATTCACTTGAAGAGCCATCGGAAGAGGATTTGAAAATTGGTGATAGAATTGAATTTAAACTTGCAGATTTTAAATCGTATGCTGCAGTGATTGAAAAATTTGTTGGAGAGAATTTTGCTGTTATTAGTTTTGAGGGGGTGGCAATGAATTTTAAATTAAAAGCGCATTTGAATTTATTGAAAAAGGAACAATGATGAACTTTACAAGAATTGTTCAAGAGATTTAATTTTGAAAAATTAATAATTTAGGTTGGAAAATAGTAAAATGCAAAAAGTAACTTCTACAGAACCAAATTCAGAATGGGATACAATTCTCCGTTCTAAAGAGAAATGGTTTAGGATTGACTTGAAAGGAATTTGGGCTTACCGTGACTTGATACTTTTGTTTGTAAGACGTGATTTTGTAGCTTCCTATAAACAAACTGTACTTGGCCCTTTATGGATGCTGTTGCAACCCTTGTTGACGACACTTACGTTTACGATTATTTTCGGTCAAATTGCAAAAATTTCGACTTCAGGTGTTCCACATATTTTATTTTACATGAGCGGTCTTATTCCATGGACCTACTTCAGTGATTGTCTTACCAAAACATCCAATACTTTTTTGGTCAATGCTCCGATTTTCGGAAAAGTATATTTTCCACGGATGGTCTCACCATTGTCCGTCATACTTTCCAACTTAATTAAGTTCGGAATTCAGTCTTTAATGTTGACCTTGATTTACGTAATTATCATTGCCAATGGTTCTGATTTACGTCCCGATTATTATATTCTATTTTTACCAATATTAATTTTCCTATTGGCGGGTCTTGGATTTTCAGTTGGTATTATCATTTCATCTATGACCATCAAGTACCGCGATTTATCTTATCTCGTTTCATTCGGAACTCAATTGCTCATGTATGGATCGTCTGTTATTTTCTCGATTGATATCATGGGACCAACAGCTCGAAGATTGATTGCTGTGAATCCAGTGATTTGGGTGATAGAATCTTTCCGTTATGCATTACTTGGAGTTGGCGTTTGGTCATGGTATGGTCTAGCTTATTCTTTCTGCTTTATGGTGATTGCTTTATTAATAGCATTGGTAATGTTTCAGCGTGTTGAAAAAACATTTATGGATACTGTTTAATTAGTAGAAATGGGGAGAACTGTAATTTCTGTAGATCAAGTCAGCAAGCAATACCGCCTTGGTAAAATAGGAACGGGAACATTGGGTAATGATCTTAAGCGTTGGTGGTTTAATGTTCGTGGAAAAGAAGATCCATTTCTAAAAATTGGAGACATTAATGATCGCACAAAAAAAGGTGACTCTGATTTTGTTTGGGCATTGCATGATATTTCATTTGAAGTACAGCAAGGCGAGGTGTTGGGCATAATCGGAAGTAATGGTGCAGGGAAATCTACTTTGCTAAAAATTCTTTCACGTGTTACGGCGCCAACCAAAGGTGAAGTGAAAATGAAAGGAAGAATTGCGTCACTTTTAGAAGTCGGTACAGGTTTTCATCCTGATCTTTCAGGAAGAGAAAATATTTACCTCAACGGAGCAATTCTTGGAATGCGCAAAAAAGAAATTACAGCAAAGTTTGATGAAATAGTACAATTCAGTGGTGTGGAGCGTTACATTGATACACCAGTCAAAAGGTATTCCAGTGGTATGTATGTTCGACTTGCTTTTGCCGTTGCTGCGCATTTAGAATCAGAAATATTAATTTTGGATGAAGTGTTAGCAGTAGGTGATGTTGAGTTTCAAAAAAAATGCCTTGGAAAAATGAAAGATGTAGCAGGGCAGGGAAGAACGGTGATTTTTGTAAGTCATAATTTGAGTGCTGTGTCGTCTTTATGTACAAGGGGTGTTTTATTGGATAATGGAAAGTGTGTCCTGATTGGCGATGTTGAGAGAATTGTTATGGAATACCTCAAAAATAAAAATGACCAATATGTTATTTCTGGTATGAGTACAAATGAAATCAGGGTTACAGAGGTTGTTTTTAAAAATAGGGACGGTAAGGAAATTAATTCAATTTTTACATTTTCTGAAATTGAAATTGAAATGATTTGTGAGTCGGATGGAGATTTTTCAAACGTTAGTGCTTCTGTTTGTTTTGACAATCATTTGGAACAACGTATTACCAGCTTGTGGACTGCATATGTAAATAAGAACTTTCAGGTTAAAAAAGGCAAGTTTGCATTGAAGTTCAATGTTCCTAATTTCAGACTTGCTCCAGGTGATTATAAACTTGTTACATATATCGAATCAAACGGAAGAGAAGTGCAGCGGATCGATAATTACAGATCGATAAATGTTGCATTTCCAATTACTGGGGAGTACAATAATTTCCCCACTGGATCACAAGGTTTGTTTATCGAAAATTTTGAGATTGAAATAAAACAATAATACGATGGATATTTTTAATAAAAAGAAAAATGAACTGGTTAGTGATGCGAATGCTGCTGAGCCAATTCTGAATTTTTTGAGCCACAATTACCAACGCATTAATATTGCAAGACTAAAACATCTGCATGGTCTGAAGCTTGGGATTGAAAATAAAAAAGTAATTGATTTAGGAGCAGGAATTGGTGACCATACTCTGTTTTATTTATTTAGAAATTGCAATGTTGTTCCGGTTGAAGGTAGGCAAGACCTTGTGAATTTCATAAAATTCCGATTTGGACTTGATGCCAAATGCGTCGATTTTGAAAAAGAACTTAATCTTCTTGGTCAGTTTAAAGATTTCGATTTTGTTCACTGTTTTGGTTTGTTGTATCATCTTGATAATCCGGAACAATTTTTGAATGTGGTTGCTGGTGTTGGAAATACATTGTTGCTGGAAACCATGGTTTCTCCTACTTCTAACGATAATGTTAATTTGATTCTTGAGGACAAATTGAATTCCACTCAAGCAATTTCTGGCATGGGATGTCGACCTGATAGGAATTGGCTTTTTAATATGCTGAAGAAAAATTTTGAATTTGTATATGTTCCATTGACACAGCCTAACCACGTACAATTTCCTGAGGATTGGCAAAATATTCCAGCGGGAACCACCCACACCAGAGTTGTATTTATTGCATCGCATTCTCCTATCAAATCAGATATGTTGACACAAGAACTTATAACCAAACAATCTAAAATGAAATGAGTGCCATTAAACAGATTATAAAATTTATTTCGCAAGTAGGGTTAGGGTCTTCTGTATATAAAAGGAGAGTTCTACTGTCAACTCCTGAATTTAAAGAATTAAAAAAGTATCCTAATATTTTATCGTGGTTTTCTTTAACATCTGTTTTTTCTGGAGATTATATTCATGACAAAAAAATAAATTTTATATATAATCCCCAAACAGATATAGGTAATTTGTTGTACAAGACAGGCCAGTTTGAAGATTTGGAAATAATTTTTTCGTCACAGTTATTGGAAAGTTTTGAGGCTGGAACCGTACTGGATATTGGTGCCAATGTAGGTGTACATGTAATTTCTTGGGCCAAAAAAAATGAGAAACATTTCTTTTATGCATTTGAACCTACACGGGCAGTATTCGGAGTATTATCCCAAAGCATTAAGAACAATAAACTAAGTAGTAGGGTTAGTGCAATATCAAAAGCTGTAAGTAACAAAAGGGGTACGGCACAGTTTTTTGAAACTTCGGATGATGCCTACAATTCTTTAAAAGATACTCAGAGAAAAAATGTCAATTTTGTTTATGATGTAAATGTCATTTCTGTCGATGATTTTGTTTCAGAAAATAAAATTGAAGATTTACGTTTTGTGAAAATTGATACTGAAGGTTTTGAGGATGAGGTAATTTCAGGGGCATCAGATACGATTAAGAAATTTATGCCTGACTTCTTTATTGAAATTTATAAAGGAGTTAATTCTAATGCAAATCCCGAAGCTACAATTCAGAAAATGATTAGTCACGGCTATAACGCTTATGTTTTTAAGAATGGAAAATTGGAAACTTATATAAACCATAACGACCAAATTTACAATTATTTTTTTTCTAAACGATTGTTGATTTAAAATCGGAGAACCTTATTATTACCGATAGAGTGTTTGGGAAAATATAGAATACTTTCACGGTTATTTTAACAAGGCAAAATAGTCTTTAAAATCTGATTATGAAAAAGTTTATTGTCAATTCATTTTTTTATCTTTTCAAGAAAAATAAAATATTTCTTGAAAAGGTTTTTTATTTTAACCTGAATCGACTGCAAAATGACAGGGTAGCATTCGAGGATTTTGTTCAGAAATCAGGTAACACTTTTTATAATGAATTGGAAAAATACCCATCTCTCTTTAACAATGGTTACAGGCATATTGATAAGGCAATTGAGCTTGCTCGCTATTTAAAAATTGCTGAATCGGATATGATCATCGATGTTGGAGCGGCCTCAGGAATTGTTTCGATGCGTTTTTCAAAAGCTTTTCCTGATACACCAATTTATTCTTTTGAACCCATTCCTGATACCTTTCAATTATTGAAGGAAACAACAAAGGGGGGCTCCAACATTACCATTTTCAATAAGGCATTGGGGAATGAAGTGAAGCAAATAGAAATTCACCTGGCTTCACGCATCACTTCTTCGTCCCTTTTGAATATTGAAAAGAATCTGTCGAATGAATTCTGGAAAACAAACTTGACGGAAACAGGTACTGTTCAAGTGCAATTGGCTAAGATGGATATTGAAATTCCTAAGGATAAAAAAGTGGGGATATTGAAAATGGATGTTCAGGGTTTTGAATTGGAAGTACTGAAGGGAGGTGCTGAGACCTTAAAGAGAACTGGAATTGTGCTTGTTGAATTGCAGAATCATGAATTGTATGTTGGTGCCCCAAAGTACTATGATATAGATGAATTTTTGCGCAAAAATAATTTCGAATTATACAACATGATTCCTTCCATACGACTTGATGAAAAAATCTATGAGTGGGACGCAATTTATGTTAATAAATCTTTGATCAAATCATGATTACATTCTTTACTACTGCCAAAGCATTTATTGACAAAACGAAGGATTCCCAACTCAATGCATTACGAAGTTGGTTAATGCTTCATAAAGATATTGAGGTATTTGTTTTCGAAGAACCTGATGGAATTGATCTGGCTAAAATTGATTCAAGAATTACAATAGTTTCTGAAGTTCAAAAAGATTTTGAAATCCCTCGTGTTGATTTTATGTTTGACTATGCGTCCACGAATGCAAAAAACAAATTAGTTTGTTTCATCAATTGTGATATTATTCTTACATCGGAATTTATCAATATTGCTCATAAACATTTATACGCATTGAAAGACAATTTTCTCGCTGTTGGGCAAAGGTGGGATTTTGAGAATAATAATGGTGAGTGGAAATTCGATGATAATTGGGAAGAAAGATATCTTACAAATGTTGAAAAAATAATACACCCCCCTTCCGGATCAGATTATTTTTTGTTTCCTAAGGGACAATATCGACATAGTGAAATGGCTCCTCTGATTGTTGGAAGACCAGGTTGGGATCTATGGATGATCTATGATGCCAGAAAAAGAGGTTTTAAAACAATTGATTTAAGCATGAAATATAAAGTATATCATCAGAATCATGATTATTCGCATAAAAAAGTTCAATTCGCATCTAACCTCGAAGAACCTGAAGCACAAAAAAATCTGTCGTTTTTGCCTCCTGACGGCAAGTATGATTTTACTTTGTTTGCATGTGAGTATTATTTAAATATTGATTTCGTAATAAAGAAATTATTTTCCCGTGGCGATCGTATAAAATATTTACGAATCAATTTTTTGCTTGGTAAAAAGCAGTTTTTATCAAAATTGAAATTTCGGTTATTTGCAAAGGAAAATTTAAAATGAAAACGCTGTTGTATGACCTCTCTCTTTAAAAAATTATTCAGAAGAACTCCTTCTGTTGAATCTGATCTTCAGAAAAAAATCAGATTGTCCGATCCGCTCAAAATTATTATTGGAGCTGGTGGACTTGCAGCTAATTCTGATTGGGTGACAACTGAAGTTAAGACGCTTGACGTTACGAATGAGTCAAACTGGTTTGCAGTATTACAAGGAAAGCAAGTAGATAATGTTTTTTCAGAACATGTTTGGGAGCACCTCAGTCTTGAACAGACTGAAAAAGCGAATAAAAATATTTTTAAGTTTTTGAAAAGTGGAGGCCGATTTAGAGTTGCTGTTCCTGACGGTTTCAAACCTGATGAAGATTACATTAATTATGTAAAGCCGGGCGGAAATGGTGCAGGTGCCGACGATCATAAAATTCTCTACAACTATCAAATAATGAAAGCGGCTTTGGAAAAGGTTGGTTTCAAAGTGGAATTACTTGAATTTTGGGACGAGGAAGGTAAATTTCATTATACCGAGTGGAATCCAGAATACGGAAAGGTTTTGCGATCACGTCGATTCGATCCACGAAATATTTCCGGTGAGCTAAAATATACTTCTTTGATTATTGATGCCATAAAGTCTTAGTTGATGAATTCTACCTTAGCACCAATAGTTCTTTTCTGTTACAATCGCCCCAAGCACACGGAGCAGACTTTAACTGCATTGTCAGAAAATACACTTGCAGAGCAGTCGGAATTGTTTGTTTTTTGTGATGGACCTAAAGCGGATGCGAATCAGGAGCAGCTCGATAAAATTGTAGCAGTGCGACAGATTGTAAGGAGTAAAAAATGGTGTGGAAAAGTTACGGTCTTCGAAAGCGCGGAAAATAAAGGTCTTGCTAACTCAGTAATTGATGGGGTTACAAAAATTGTAAAGGAGTTCGGTCGTGTGATTGTATTGGAAGATGATTTGATAACATCGAAACATTTTCTGGAGTATATGAATACGGCACTATTAAAATATAATGATGCAGAAAAGGTTATGCAGATTTCGGGGCACCAGTTTCCTGTAGAGAAATGGGAGAGGAATAATGAAGCTTTCTTCTTGCCATTTACAACTTCTTGGGGCTGGGGAACATGGAAAAGAGCGTGGAAGTTTTTTGATGCTAAAGCAATTGGGTTCGAAAAATTGAAAACGGATTCTGAGTTGAGATACCGATTTGATTTGAAGGGCTCCTTTGGATATAGCGCAATGCTTGAGGCGCAAATGGGGAAAAAGAATATTGATTCTTGGGCTATCCGTTGGTGGTGGTCTGTTTTTTTGAAAAAGGGATTGATATTATTCCCTGATTTTACATTAATAAGAAATATTGGTTTTGATATTGATGCCACCCATACGAAATCAAGTAAACAAGATGTAAATAACTTTGATCTGAATTATTCAATATCAGATTATCCTGAAAAGATATTAATTGATAATATCAGGTATTCAGAGGTGTCAATCCGATCACGACAGAAAGAAAATTCTGAAAATTCAAATCTAAATAAATTTAATCCCTTGAGCAGGTTAAAAAAAATTATCAAAGACAAAATCAAATTTTATATTAAAAGTGAGGTGGCTTCGTTATCAGATACCGATTTGGAGCTATTGGTTAATAAATATCATGCAAAGAAAGTACGAGATATGTTGTCGTTAATTACCCATGAGGACTCATCGGTAATTCATAATGAAGGTTCTGTGAATAATTTCAGCAATGACAGTACTAAAATTAGTATAGGAAAAAATACACATATTAGAGGCAATCTACAGGTCTTTGCGTATGGAGGATCAATTGAGATTGGCAATAATTGTTATGTTGGAGAATTGAGTTACATCTGGTCAGGAGAAAAAATAGTAATTGGCAACAATGTTTTGATTTCACATCAAGTCAATATTATTGATTCCAATTCGCATGAATTAAATGCTCAAGAAAGAGTCCAAGGCTATCTCCATATTATTAGTAAGGGTCATCCAACTGAAAAGGGATCAATATTAACTAGCCCGATTATTATAAATGATAACGCTTGGATAAGCTTCGGCGTAATCATACTAAAAGGAATTACTATTGGTGAAGGAGCAGTTGTTGCTGCAGGAAGTGTTGTGACAAAAAATGTTGCTCCATACACACTTGTTGCAGGAAATCCTGCTAGGTACATAAAAGATTTACCCCGATGAGTAATATGACCTGGGAAGAGGTAATTATTAAAATTCGAAAGGATCCGACTTACAAAGAGTTGGTAGAATTTGCATATTTTGAAGATTATCTTCCATTGAATATTGAGCGATTCCGTGTTTCAGAAGAGTATTTAGAAACACTTAAGCTTATACAAGAATATAATGTTGGTGGGGATAAACTTTCTCTAGCAGATATTGGTGCTGGAAATGGTGTTGCTGCAGTTTCGTTTGCATTAGATGGATTCCAAGTTACAGCAATAGAACCTGATCCGAGTACTACCATTGGAGCAGGTGCAATTAATAAGCTGAAAGATCATTATCAATTAAAAAATTTGAATGTGATGCAAGCATGGGGAGAAACTATTCCATTGGAATCTGGATTATTTGATGTTGTTTATATTCGGCAAGCAACCCACCATGCCGCACATTTGAATAATTTTATAAAAGAAGCTGCTCGGTTGCTAAAACCAGGCGGCTTATTGTTGACCACTCGTGATCATATGATCTATAATGAAAAGGATAAAACATGGTTTCTTAATTCACATCCACTTCATAAATTTTATGGTGGAGAAAATGCTTTTTCAGAAAAGGAATATCGTAATGCAATTTTTTCTGCAGGTCTTGAAATCCGAAAATCGTTTAAACATTTTGAAAGTGTGATTAATTATTATCCAATGTCTCGATCAGCATTTATTAACAGAACTGAGGAGCGTAGACGATTAGTGAACGAATCTTTAAAAAATAAACTTCCAGCGTTGCTCTCAACTAATTTATTTATTCAGAAATTGTATTCTATTTTTGTAAATGTAAAAATAGGGAAAGTATTCGATGAAAAAAAAGTACCTGGTCGTATGATAACATTTTTTGCTATTAAACCTGTATGAATATTCTCATTATAGGATCTTCTGGATTTATCGGTAAGGCATGCGTTGATTATTTTCTATCATCAGGTTACGATGTATCAGGAACAGATATTGTAGGGAAAAATGAGAATGATTTTATTTTCTATCAGCTCGATACAGCTGCTCCTGATTTTAATGCTGTATTTGAAAAAACGCAGTTTGATCTATGTATAAATGCTTCAGGTGCTGCTAGTGTTGCTTTTTCAATGCAGTTTCCTGCTGCGGATTATCGAATGAACGTGACAAATGTAAGTTTGATCCTAGACGCCATAGTAAAACATCAACAAAATTGTCGATTTATAAATTTTTCCAGCGCAGCTGTTTATGGAAATCCGAACCAGCTTCCCATAGCTGAGAATGCTCCGCTAGTTCCAGTATCACCTTATGGAAAAAATAAATTAGAAGCTGAGAATTTAATCCGACAATATTTTGATCGCACTGGATTAAATTCTTGTAGTCTCCGTGTTTTTTCTGCCTATGGTCCTGGACTTCATAAACAATTATTTTGGGACATTTATCAGAAATCACTGCTAACAAAAAATATTACACTATACGGAACTGGATCTGAAACCCGTGATTTTATATTTATTTATGATCTTGTTCGTGCTATTGAAATAGTTTCCCAAAAATCTAAAATGGAAGGTGAAGTAATTAATGTTGCTAGCGGAAATGAAACCAATATCAGGTTGGCTTCAGAAAAATTTCTTTCTTATCTCGGCAATAATTATTCGGTTCAATTTAATAAAGAAGAAAAAGAAGGTGATCCGAAGAATTGGGTTGCAGACATTTCGTTGCTTAAGAGCATGGGTTTTTTTACTTCTGTATTTGTCGATGAGGGTTTACAAAAAGTTGCACAATCTTATTTGTCGTTCAGCGCATGAGTCGAAATGTTGGGATTGTAGTGATCATTCCTTTGTTTGAGGGGAATTCATGGTTGGGAGGCACACAATATTTTTCAAATCTTGCAAATGTAGTTACCACCTATTTCCCATTGGTAGAATTTATACCCGTCAATTACGAAAAAGAATTAGCTACTGCTTTGACAAAGCGAACTTTTTTTCGGAAGGTAATTCAAAAAATTTCTAGAGTAACTTCTGATGATATTGTTTCCAAAGAGTGGCAAGAAATTTGCAAATATAAATCCAAAGGAAAAAAGCTTGTTATTTTTTCAAATTTGTTTCGGATGATTACTGCAGCAAAAAAAATACATACAATTTTTTGGATTCCTGATTTTCAGTTTCTTCACTTACCTAATATGGCAGTAAGTGGTGCTTCCGTTGGATTTATTGCGAATTCACAAAAAGGATCGGAAGCAGCAAATAACATCATGCTCAGCAGCAAGGATTCCCTCAAGGACTTCAATACTTTATTTCCGAATTGTATTGCTAAAGCAAGAGTCATAAGTTTTGTGAAAAGAATTGATTCGAATTTTATGACTTTCTCAGCATTGGAAATTTCAAAATTTTATAAACTTCCTGATTTTTTTTTCTATGTTCCTAATCAATTTTGGAAACACAAAAACCATAAAATTATTTTTGAGGCAATAACATTAATGAAGAATGCACAACAACCGATTTTTATTGTGTTTTCAGGTAATACAGAAGATTTAAGAGATCCGAATCATTTTAAAAGTTTAGAAAAAATAATTCAAGACAATGACTTGACTTCATACGTTAGAATTCTTGGTGTGATTCCGTATGAACATGTGGTTGCATTGATTCGGCAATCTATAGCAGTTATTAATCCTTCCCTTTTTGAAGGTTGGTCGACAACAGTTGAAGAAGTTAAATCCATAGGAAAAAGATTGATTTTGTCTGATCTAGATGTACATAAGGAGCAAGCCCCAAACGATTCTATTATTTTTGAAAGAAATAATGCAGTTCAGTTGGCGGAAATCCTTCATGATGAATTTGAAAATGGTACCGCTGGTCCAAATGAGGATGGGGAATGTATGGCCGCTGAAATTCAAATATCAAGAGAAAAAGAATTTGCAAAACAGTTTCATGATCTTTTGAATGAATGCTGATTTGTAATTGTTTCAAATGCATACAATCATTTTATAAAATTCAAAATAGATTTGTAATTGTATAAAATAAAAACTTAATTTTTTTAAAAATTGCTCCCTAAAATTTCCATCATAACGCCATCTTTTAATCAGGGACATTTTATTGAAGAGACAATACTTTCAGTAATAGGGCAGGGGTATCCGCGTCTTGAGTTCTTCATTATTGATGGGGGAAGCACGGATGATACTGTTGATATTATTAAAAAATATGAAAAAGATATTACGTGTTGGTTCAGTGAAAAAGACAATGGACAATCAGATGCAATAATTAAAGGTCTGGCCATTGCTACTGGCGATGTCATTACTTGGATTAACAGCGACGATCTGCTAGCTGAAGGTAGTTTGCATAAAATTGCTAAAATTTTCAGTTTAAGCGATTGTTATGCTGTTGCAGGTTCGACATGTCTTTTTGGTAACATAAAAGAGAGGATTATGCCTCCATCATTTCTAATTGATGATACAAGGCAAAAAGCTTTGGGACGTTTTAATTTTAATCAACCTGGAACATTTTACCATAGGAAAGCTTTGGAAAAAATGGGCACATTGAATAGTAAGTTGCATTTTGTTATGGATAAAGAATGGTGGAACAGATTTCTTATAAATGTTCCGTCTGAAAAAATTGTTACCATTGAAGATACGCTTTCTTATTTCAGAATTCATGAAGGTGCGAAATCGAGTTCTTCAAATAAGAAATTTGATGAGGAATACGCACAAATACTTTTGGCACTTGCAGCATTAACTTGTGAAACTGAAGCAGTTTCTTTGTTAAAAGAAAGATTTAAAGATTGCAAACCATTTCCTATTGAGCTCAGCTTTTATCAAAATATAAAGAAAGAAGAAGTGTATGGAATGATTGCTTTTTTTCTCTTAAAATTATCATATCGAATTTACCAACAAGGTGATTTTGATTTTGGCAAAAAACTTTATTCCGAAATTGATTGGAAGAATACAACACCTGATAAATTTCAAATTCAGTTTCTTAATTGTCTAAGAAATTCCGTTAAAAGTAAAACTTGGTTAATTTTTAGAATTAGAAGGAAATTGGGTTTTATCAAGTGAACTTTATAGCTTAAATGACATTTATTATTAAAGTAAAATTTCTTATTTTTCATTTTCTAATATTTTATTTTATTTATAAAATCAAATATTAAAAATCAAATGCATATTCTTATAACTACTTCCTGGTATCCTACAGAAAAAAGCACGAATGGTGTTTTTGTAAAAGAACAGGGTGAAGCTTTGTGTCGTGCAGGTCATAACGTGACGGTATTGCTTATTACATATTCAACACTTTTAGGATGGTTTCGTCAATCGCGTCTTCAATTCGATAAGAGTGCATTGTTGAATGTTGTTCACTTACATATTTTTTTTCCATTGCCCGGCAGGTTTTTCAAAAATGCTTCTGCTTATTTTAAAAGAACCATTATTAAACGGGCGAATCGCTGGATGAAAAAATATGTTACAGAAAATGGAAAACCAGATATTATTCATCACCATTGCCTTTCCGATAATGCTTATGTCACGGAAGCTCTTGCAAGTGAATTCAAAATTCCTTATGTTTTTACCGAACATTCGAATTATTTTACCTATGAGGAACTGAATAAATTCAATTCTTTTGATACGTTCGAAGATCATAAGCGATTTGTGCAGCATGCTGCTGAACGAATTGGAGTGAGTGAGATTCGTGCGAATGGTTATTCTAAAATTTTTGGTGTTCCATTTATTGTGGTTTCAAATATGGTGCAGGAACTTTTTGAAACTCCGCTTGCATCTCAAAAAAAATCAGAACTCTTTACGTTTGTCTGTGTCGCTATCCTCGATAAGCGAAAACGGCAGGATTTATTGATTCGTGCCTTTGCAACCGCTTTCAAAGATCAACCTATACGTTTGCAATTAGTCGGAAATGGCCACATGGAAACATCGTATCGTCAGCTTGCTGATGTACTTGATGTATCAAAGCAAGTTGAATTTTCAGGAAAACAAAATCGTGAAAACGTAAAACGATTTTTTGACGAGGCGCATGTAGCTGTTCTTTCTTCCGACCAGGAAACATTCGGTGTTGTGCTTGCAGAAGCAATGTTCCGCGGAATTCCTGTTATTTCCACAATATGCGGTGGGCCTGAAGAAGTAGTTACTCCATTTACAGGACTTTTATGTCCGAAAGGTGATGAAGTTGCATTGGCTGATGTGATGCAAAAAATGAAAATACATTTTAAAGATTATGTACCTGATGAAATTAGGATGTATGCACAGTCGCGTTTTTCAGAGGAAATTATTCTAAAAAAATTAGAATTGATTTATAATAGATGTATCAATAAAAGAAATTAGCGTATTTTTATTAACGCTTTTCACATGAAAAAATTTATCAAAAAATTACTTTTTAAAATCCCTCCAGTAAAACATTTGTTGGAGGAATTGGGAAAATTTAAAACCTTTCATCCGCCAGGACATTTTTACAGTCCTGTTCCGGACAAAGAATACGTTCGGAAAAATGCTAAACGTATTTTTGATCGCACCAAAAAAGATCTACCTGGAATAGATTTACGTGAGCACCAACAATTTGAATTAATTGAATTATTTCGTGTATTTTATGATGAAATTTATTTCACCGATGAAAAGATAGCTGCGAATCGGTATTTTTATAAAAACGGCCTTTTTTCTTATGCTGATGCTATTTTTTTGTATTCGTTTATTTGCCATTTTTCTCCAAAACGAATAATTGAAGTCGGCTCAGGGTTTTCTTCTGCAGTTATGCTCGATACCAACGAAAAAAAATTTAATAATTCCATTGATATTTTACTCATTGAACCATTTCCAGTCAGGTTAGATAAACTAATAGAGGGTTTTCCGAAACATTTTCGAATGGTGCAGGGGTTTGTTCAGGATATTCCTTTGGATACTTTTCAAAATCTCGAAAAAGACGATATTCTTTTTATTGATTCTACTCACGTGTCTAAAGCTGGAAGTGATGTAAATTATATCCTTTTTGAAATACTTCCTGTTTTGAAAGAAGGTGTGATTATACATTTTCATGATGTATTTTATCCGTTTGAATATCCTGAGGAATGGATTGAAAAAGGTTATGCTTGGAATGAGGATTATATACTTCGGTCTTTTCTGATGTATAATAAAAATTTTGAAATTACTTTTTTTAATACGTACATGATACAATTTTATGATAAATGGTTTGCTGAAAATATGCCTGATGTATTGAAAAATAGTGGTGGTAGTTTATGGTTAAAAAAAATAAAATGTGATTAGTGCCAGCATCTCGAATTAATTCTGAATTAAATTACTTAATAAATGAGTTTTTCTAAGATCGGGATAATTATTCAGGCGCGAATGAATTCATCTCGTTTGCCTGGAAAAGTATTGTTGCCTTTTTATGGTGAAAAAAATATCCTTCAAATTATTATCGATCGCTTGAAATTGTCCAAATATCAGTTTCCTATTGTTATTGCGACATCAAATGCTGTTATTGATGATGCGATTGAGGCACTTGCAAAGTCTGAAAATGTTAATTGTTTTCGTGGCGATGAGGAGAATGTTTTGAATCGGTTTATATCCTGTTCAAAGCATTATTATTTTGATAAAATTATTAGAGTTTGTGCTGATAATCCATTTGTTGATGTTGATTTTATGGATGAATTAATTCGGAAATCATCAGAGATTGATTTTGATTATTATAGTTTTTTGGTTAATGATAATCTACCAGCAATTAAATCGCATTGGGGGATTTTTACCGAATTTGTTTCAGTGAAAGCTTTGGAGAAAGTAAAAATGATCACAGATGAAAAAATACATCACGAGCATGTAACAAATTACATATATGAACATCCAATGGATTTTAAAGTTTATTTGGAAAAAGCTTCTTTCATGATTTATGGAATTACTGATGTTAGATTTACTATTGATACAAAAGAAGATTTCCTGCAGATGGCACAGTTATGGTCGCTTTTGGTAGAACGAGGAATTACGGCTAATTTTAGAAGGGCATTAGAGATTCTAAATGAATTTCCTGATATAAAAAATTCCATGCTTGAACGAATTAATTTTAACATGAAATGAGGAAGTCAGACAAAGTTTATATTATTGGTGAAATTGGCCAAAATCATAACGGGTCAGTTGATATTGCTAAGAACATTATTAATGCAGCTGCTCAGCCTGTTGATGAAAAACTTTTTGGACTTTTTTTACAGCCAATGAACGCTGTGAAATTGACCAAAAGGGATTTAAAACATGAGCTTTCTCAGTCGCAGATGGATCGTCCTTATGTTAATGCAAATTCTTTTGGTAGTACATACGGAGAGCATCGTTTAAAATTAGAATTGAATGACGAACAACATTTTGAGCTTTATCAATATGCCAAAACTAAAAATCTTGAATTTGTTGAAACGCTTTGTGCTGTAGGTTGTTTATCGCTACTAAAATTATTTACTCCAAATTTCCTAAAGGTTGCTAGTCGTGATCTCACTAATCTTCCACTCTTAACTGCACTCGCTGAAACGAAAATACCAATTATTATTTCAACTGGTATGGCAGGGAAGAAAGAACTGGATGATGGCCTAGCTGCTATTGTAAAATATCATGATGACATTTCTATTCTTCATTGTGTTTCTCAATACCCAACGGAACCTAAAAGTGTAAATCTGCTTACTATAAAATGGTTATTGAAAAATTATTTTCAATATACTATTGGGTATTCTGATCATACAATTGGAATTTCGGCACCAATAGCTGCTGCTGCTATTGGAGCGAAGATTATTGAAAAACACATCACATTAGATCGTAAAATGAAAGGAACAGACCAAGCAGGATCACTTGGAGTAGATGGTATTAATAGACTGGTTCGTGATTTACGAGTGCTCGAAATTTCTTTTGGAAAAGAAGAGATTTTTATTGATTCTTCTGTTCAAGGAGCACGTGAAAAATTAGAACGTTCTGTTGCATCAAATCGGATAATTAGAAAGGGTGAAATTATAAATGAAAATGACATTCATCTTTTATCGCCTGGTGATGGAATTAAGTGGGCTGACCGACATCTAATTCTGGGGAGAAAAGCGGAGATAGATATAGTTAAAGATGAAATAATTTATTCTTCATTCCTGCAATAAGAAGGAATTTGTTTTAAATGAGTTTACAATTAAAAAACATGTATGAATTTCTAGTTGAACTTTGGCCTATTTGCAGAAGTATTACTGGCAATGGTGTTCGTGAGACGCTGCGCAAAATCCAACAACATATTCCAATTGAAATAAAAGAAGTTTCGAGTGGAACACAAGTGTTCGACTGGACGGTTCCCAAAGAATGGAATATTACCGAGGCTTTTGTTGAAGATGAAAGCGGTAATCGAATTATTGATTTTGCAAACAACAATCTTCATGTTATGGGGTATTCTATACCAATTGACGAATGGATGGATCTAGAAGAATTGCAAAAACATATTTTCAGTCTTGAAGACCAAGTTGAAGCAATTCCTTATGTTACTTCTTATTATAGTGAGAAATGGGGTTTTTGTCTTTCTCACACGCAACGTCTAACATTGAAACCTGGAAAATATAGGGCATGCATAAAAAGTAATTTACATAATGGTTCACTCACGTATGGAGAATTAAAGATTAAAGGAAGTTCAGATCGTGAAATTTTTATTTCCACTTATGTTTGTCATCCTTCCATGGCGAACAATGAATTGTCAGGACCCGTTGTTGCAACTTGGCTTGTAAAATGGTTGTTGTCAGCTCCACGAAAATATTCTTACCGCATCATATTTATTCCTGAAACAATTGGTTCAATCACTTATTTAAGCAAGTATAAAGATGTGTTGCAAGCTAAGGTGATTGCTGGATTTAATTTGTCTTGCGTTGGTGATGATCGAACCTATTCTTTTGTTGCCAGTCGTTATGGAAATACGTATGCAGATAATCTTATAACCGCAGTGCTCGAAGATGATTACTCAGGTTTTGACCGTTATTCTTATCTCGACAGGGGAAGTGATGAACGACAATATTGCGCACCAGGAATTGATTTGCCTTTGGTTACCTTTTGCCGTTCAAAATTTGGAACTTATCCCGAGTACCATACATCATTAGATAACCTTGATCTTGTTTCGGAATCGGCTCTTTATGATTCCTTGGAAGTGATGAAAAAAATAATTCATTTGGCTGAAGTGAATGGACGATATAAAATTAATACATATGCTGAACCTCATTTGGGAAAATATGGACTTTATCCAACTACAAGCACTAAAAAATCGATTGATTTAATTCGCGATCAACGGAATTTCATTGCTTATGCTGATGGAAAAAATGATTTACTAGAAATAAGGAGAATAACTGGTTTGCATTTCAATGAGATAATTCGTTTTGCAAAAGTTTTTTTTGACGCAAAACTTGTTGACAGATCAGAAATTTAAATGATGAGTACTTTTCAACATAGTAAAATTCAGAAAATTTTTCAACTTGTTGGTATAACACAAGGAGCTAGTATCTGTTTGCAGAGCTCATTGAAAGTTTTTTCTTCATTAGGTTTTTCTCCTGAGTCAATCATTGAATCGTTGCTCAATTTGATCGGTGAAAAAGGGACACTTATTATGCCCACTTACAATTTTCACAGTTGGACAGAACATCAGTTTTTTGATATTCGGGAAACCCCCTCTGAAGTGGGGGTATTAACTGAAATTTTTAGAAAATATCCAGGAGTGAGAAGAACGAAACATCCCATTCATTCTTTGGCTGTTTGGGGGAAATTGAAAGATGAATTATGTGCAATTGATGCCACGAATTCATTTGGATTAGATTCTGTATTTGCCACCTTGGAAAAGCACAATATACTTTATCTCACAGCAGGAACAGATTTGTCTATGCCTTTTTTACACTGTCACTACTCTGAATTTATTTATGGAGTAGGTTATCGCAAGGAGAAATTTTTTTCAGGAAATTATGTAGATGAAAACGGAGAGTCACAGGTAAAAGAATATAGCTTTGATGTGAAAAAAAATGAATTTCGTTCATTAATTTCTCCCGTTTATGAAGTTCATGAAGATCTTTATCGTCAAGGAGTGGTGCATAAAATTGAACACTCCGATATTAAAATTTGTTTTGCCCGTTCTTCCGAATATCATTCAGCTTTTATACAATTTATAAAAAATAATCAATTGCTTTTCAGAAACACAGTCTAAATACATACTCATGAGTATAGAAACTAAAAGTATAGCATCAATTGAGGAACAAGAACGTCGCTCCGATTTTTTTAATAATTACATCAACAATCCTATTCCCCAAAATGAACAGCTCAATAATATAGGACTGTTTACAAAACGGCAGGAATTGACAAAGACACTTTTTTTTGCTGATTTGTACAGAAAGTTTTTGCCAGTACATGGTGTGATTATGGAGTTTGGTGTTCGTTGGGGACAAAACTTAGTTACACTTACCAATCTTCGCGGAATGCTAGAGCCATATAATTACAGCAGAAAAATTATCGGATTCGACACATTTGCTGGATTCCCTTCTGTACATGAAAACGATGGGGATCATTCAATTATTAAGAAAGGTGCTTTTTCGGTTACTGACGGATATGAAAATTACCTGTCAAATGTCTTGAATTATCATGAAATGGAATCACCATTGTCTCACATAAAAAAACATGAGCTTGTAAAAGGAGATGCAACGGTTGAACTTGAAACGTATCTTAAAAAGCATCCTGAAACAATAGTCGCATTTGCTTATTTTGATTTTGATATTTATGAACCAACAAAAAAATGTCTTGAATTGTTGAAGCCTTTTTTAACGAAAGGAAGTATAATTGGTTTTGATGAATTGCTTGATCCTCAATTTCCAGGAGAAACAGTGGCTTTGCGAGAATCCTTGGGCTTGCAAAATTTAGCTATTCAACGAATGCATTATGGAGGAATTCAATCTTATACAATAATTTAAAAATTATGGCACTACCTAAACTAGTAATTACAGATATTGATGGTGTATGGACCGATGGAGGTATGTATTATGACCAACATGGAAATGAATTAAAGAAGTTCAATACATCGGATAGTGCTGGAGTACTTTTTCTCCATCATCTTGGAATTCCTGTAGCTATTATAACAGGAGAGAATACAGAAATTGTAACACGCCGTTCCAAAAAATTGAAGATCGATTATACTTTTCAAGGAGTGAGTGATAAACTCTCGGTTGCTATTGATTTAATTCGAACTTTAAACATTAACATGTCCGATGTTGCTTACATCGGAGATGATATTGGCGACTTGTTATTGCTTGGTGCGGTTGGAATTGCTGGTGCTCCTGTTAATGCTCCTGACTATGTGAAGAAAAAAGTTCAAATTATTACACGTGCAAAAAGTGGGGAAGGCGTATTCCGTGAATTTGTGGAAAATATTCTGAGAAATGAAGGTGTTTTAGAAGATGTATTGAATGGACTGTCCAGCAATTTGAAATAAGGATGTTTAAAATTATTCGCTTCTATTTTAAACTTATTTTAAAATCAAGAGAAAATCATATTTCAAATAATGAATATGCATTAGCAGGATGGTGTCTCATTCAAAAAAAAAGTTATCGTAATTTTCCCCATAGTTCAATATCATTTTTTTTTATTTTTTTCTCATGTGCTAGAGCGATAATAAGATTATTTTCAGCTTCTACAAACCATCGGAGGATTAAAGGTGGAAATCCTAAATACGCAATGTGGGATAATAACGCTACTCGTTTAGACATTCGCGTTAAGCACATCAAAAAAAATGAAGGTGAAATTCCATCTTTGCTTGTTGCTCGTAATGAAACAGGAGTTGTAAATTTTATAGAAAAAATTTGGATTACTTTTCTATTTATAGGTTTACTTCCCTTTCTTTTTGTTTGGTCGCTTTTCAACAAACAAACTGAAAATATTGGGCTGTTGTTTGATGAATGGATTGAAGCATATGGATTACTTGACGCAATTGAGAAATATAAAATTAATTACCTGTATTTTTACTGTCCCTATGAGAATGATGCCAATGCCTTGTATTTTTTTTTGCGACAACGAGGTGTTACAATGAATAAAATACCTTCTCCGAATTTGCTTGCCATACACAATGCAGATATTCTTACAGATATTCTGACACTTACTAATCCATGTCAATTAGATGAACTTCTTGGTTTGTCTGATAAAATAAAATACAATAAAATTATAAAATGGGTTCCCGAACAATTTCATGTTTATTGCGATTTTTATAAGGAGAGGAAAGTTGTTCGAAAATTTACAATTGGATTTTATTCTCATGGAAGTTGGGTAAGACAATTGAAAATAAATGGAGGTGCTCTTCACAATGATATTGAGGCCGAATTATCATTTCTAAAAGTGTTTTCTGGCATTTTTAAAAAAAATAACAATTTCAAAATATCGATATTTTTGCATCCTAATGAAAGGCAGTTTGAAGACTTTAATATGGTTATTTCATATTATGATAAATTATTTGGGCAAGGGAATTATTTGATTAGCGATTTGTCTCAGTCGAGCTCATTAAAATTTGATACTGTTGATATTGGAATAGGAGCATTCAGTACCATATTGTTTGAAAGGTTATTTATGGGGTTCAAAACTGTTTTCTATCCAATTGGAATAAATTACTTTCCACAAAAGAAAGCTAACATTGCTGGTATTTGTCCTGTGACTCCGGAAAATTTGGAATCATTAATTTTGCATTTGTCAGAAATATCTACATTGGAATATTTGCAAGAATATAATCTTATGAAATACACGATTTACAATTGGAATACAGAATTGAACAGTGAATAATAATATTGAATATTCTGATAATGACTATTTTGCAAAGCAGTATAAGGGATTTACATTGCTTAAATTTCGTTTTAAAATCTGGTTAAATTTTCGCAAAGCTGATCGGAGATTGAAAGATACATTGCTAAGAGGAGAATGTTACTATGGCCCTTTCAAAGGAGAATTTGGTCATTTCCTGGCCCATAATCTTCCTTTTCTAATGTATTTACACAGTAAAGGTGTAAAAATTAGATACTGCGGAATGGCTTTGCATAGTCCATTTCTTGTAGATGAAAATCGGAATTCAATTATTCATGACTACCGAGCCTTGCGCGATTTTTTTGCAGAGGTTTCTCCGTCGAGCAACAATACGAAGCCACCGAAGGATGTGATTGTTGAAATGGAAAATTGGCAGAATGATGCAAAAGTATCTGGATTGCCTTATTGGAATATTGATGATGAATATTATTACTGGTTTATTCATCGCAACTGGTTGTTGAAGGGACCTTTTACTAAAACATATCGCTTGGATAAATCCTATGCATGTGTGAAAGAAAATAGCGTTGCTGTTTTTCCAAGAAGTAAGGGTGCCAAATCATCATTGAATAATGGTGAATCTTGGGATTATGAAAAGCTTATTTCAATGCTAAGTAACTATTTTGAAAAAGTTTATGTTTGTGGCCATCCTTCGCAAGTGCTTTCTTTTAAACCGCATGGTAATATTGAAATGTGTGTAACAACTGATAATGCAATGATTATTGAGAAATCGGCTAAAAGTAAACTCATCATTACCCAGCATTCAGGTGTTAATAATATTGGAGAATATACCAATACACAAGTGCTCATCATTTATAAAGGGAAATTACCAATTGGGAGTATACAAAATACGCAGCGATTTCGACCTTTTATTGCTGGTAATGGCAATACAGAACTTTATCCACTTGCATTTGCTTATAGCGAGGACGAAGTGTTGCAATACGTAAAGGAATTTTCATCTTAAATAATTATCTTTGAAGATATGGATAATAGTAATCGTTTTGAAGTAGAAGATTTTATTCAAAATGTGCAAGGACTTCGTGTTGCCATCGTTGGTGAAACTATTGCAGATGAATTTGTAGAGGTAGTGTATGAAGGTCCTTCAATGAAATCTTTTTGCCCAGTTTTTAAATTAGTAGAAGGAAAGAAGATCAATGTACAACAAGGTGGCGCTGCAGCAATTGCTGGGCATCTTCGCGATTTTGTAAAGCATGTTGAACTTATTTCTAATTCAAAAAATGAAATTGTAAAAACACGATACATCGATTCGGGTGATAATAAAAAACATGTAGAAATTAACCGCATTGATAATTCAGGATTTGGCGAATTGGAAATTGATACGAAGGATTACGATGTGGTGATTGTAGCGGATTTTGGACATGGCTTTTGTGATAAGCTAAAAATCAATGATGGTTTTCATCTTATGTGTCAAACCAATTCAAATAATTTCGGTTTTAATCGGATGTCAAAATGGAAAAGTTTTCGTAAAAAAAGTGTTACGATGGATCTTCGTGAGGCAAGTTTGCAAATGAATAGCAAAATAACTTCTACATCAGAAAAAGAAATTACGCGACTTTTTAATTATGAGATCAATGCCGATCATATGTTCATTACATTAGGGAGTAAAGGATCACTTTATACCAATGGAGAACAAATTGTTCATCAAGCTTCTTATAAAAGTGAAATTGTTGATACGATTGGGGCAGGAGATACATTTTATGCTTTTTGCACTTTGCTTTCAGCTGTAAATCCAACTTTAAAAAATATTACTGTTCCTGCACTTGCGGCTAGTCTTTCTACCACTTGGTTGTGCAATGAAAAATCTGTTACACGTCAAAGTATTTTAAATTATGCAGACCAATTTATACGCTAATCAATTCGCTGATTTTTTTGCCTCGGCTGACCTTCAGGATAAAATGAAAAATTCTGTTGCACTTATAAAATCAGTGCGCAGGATATTTTTTATTGGAAATGGTGGCTCTAATTCCATTTGTTCTCACATGATGGAAGATTATGGAAAGATTGGAGGATTTAGAACTTTCTCCTTTTCTGACCCTGCACTAATTACCTGTTACGCGAATGATTGTGGGTATGAAAATGCAGTGGCGGAGTGGCTAAAGCTTCATTTAGATGCTGGTGACTTGTTAATTGCAATTAGTAGTTCAGGTGAGTCGAAAAATATTATCAATGCGGTTACAGTTGCACATGAGAAAGAAACTAAAGTTATTACCTTATCTGGTTTTGCAGAACAAAATACGCTGAGCAAAATGGGAACCATAAACATGCATCTGCCAATAAAAAATTACGGCATTGTAGAATGTTTCCATCAAACAATACTTCACATTATTCTTGATTCATTAAATGGCTGACAAGGTTTTAATTACAGGTGTTGCTGGTTTTATCGGTTCTAATCTACTTGATTATTTGCTTGAGCATACGAGTTGGGAAATTGACGGTGTAGATAATTTTTCTACAGGTTCTGAAGAAAATATTAGAACTAATCTTGAAAATCCTCGTTTTAGGTTTATTTATAATGACCTTGAGTGCATTCCATCGCTTCGACCTTATAAATTTGTTTTTCATTTGGCTGCTTTACCACGCATTCAACCTAGTTTCGAATTTGTCAATGAGCATTTAGTAGCAAATGTTTTAAAAGCAACTTATCTTTTAGAGTTGATGGTTCGCGAAAATTATTTCCCTCGTTTCATTTACAGTGGTTCAAGTGCTATTTATGGAACTCCTAAAAATATCCCTACAAATGAAAATGAAAGTGTAGATTGTTTGAGCCCTTATGCATTTCAGAAATATGAAGTAGAAAGATATCTCGAATTATTGGCGACACGATATCCAATTGATTATGTGACACTTCGTTACTTTAATCCTTATGGTCCTCGGAGTTTTAATGCTTCTAATAAATTCAATGCATACAGTAGTGTGGTGGGAATTTTTCTTGATTCTTTCAAAAATAAAAAATCTTTATTGGTTACTGGTGACGGATCACAACAACGTGATTTTATCCATGTAGCAGATCTTGCGAAGGCAAATTATTTGGCAGCAATTCATCCTGAGAAATTGAATACTGCTTTTAATATTGGTTACGGAAGCACACTCAGCATTCTTGATCTTGCGAAATTGATTTCGAGTGATTATGAATTTATTGCCAAACGCGAAGGAGAAGCCGACATTACTTTTGCCGATGTTACAAAAGCAAAACGTGTTCTCGGTTGGAATCCTGAACATAATTTAAGCGATTACATAAAAAAACAAATTAGTACGAAATGAAAAAAGGATTTACCTGCGGAATTTTTGATTTGTTTCATGCGGGTCATGTCCTCATGCTCGAAGAGATCCGTAAGAATTGTGATTATTTGATTGTAGCACTTAACAAGGCTGAGCATATTGATGAAACCGTAAATCCGGAAAAAAAGACTCCTGTCTATTCCATTGAGGAGCGTGTACTCATTCTCAAAGCTTGCCGTTATGTGGACGAAGTGTTGGTGTATAATTCAGAAGAAGAATTGCTCCAAATCTTGAAATCAAAACCAATCGACATTCGTTTTCTCGGGGAAGATTATCGCGAGAAAAAGATTACGGGAGCGGAATTAAACATACCAATTCATTATACGGACCGTAGTCATGGCTTATCGTCTAGTAATTATAGAAGTTTAATTATAAAAAAATCAAATTCTTTGTGATAAAGTACTTTGATTTATTTGAACTAATCATATGCTAAATTTTTGTTCTTCCGAAAATAAAAATTTAAAATTGTGAATATCCAACAGAAACGAGAAGCAGTACTGTTCATTGCCTATCAATTCCCTCCTCGTGGTGGACCTGGTATACATCGAAGTCTCAACTTTGTAAAATATCTTCGCGAAAATGGATTTGAGCCAATTGTACTTACTGTGAATGAAAAAGATATTTACGATGCAGGTTATTTAGTTGACGAATCTTTGGTCAATTCCATTCCTGAGGGAACAAAAATTATTCGCACACCTTCACATGAGCCAATTACTCTAATTCGTTTTATGATGAAAATTCGAATTTATCGTTTAGCTTGGTTTTGTTTTTATCCATTGTTATGGGAGAGATCAGCAAGGTGGCCTAAAAAAACATTTCCTATTGCTAAGGAGTTAATTAAAAAGTATCATATCCGTCTCGTTTATACTTCATCTGGTCCATTTTCAAGTTTGCTGCTTGGAAAAATGTTGAAAGAAAAACTAGGAATTAAATGGGTGGCTGATTTACGTGATCCATTTACAGATGCCTACGCATGGGATTTTCCATCAAAATTTCATTGGTATTACAGCCGTCGTTTTGAGAGAAAAGTTTTCTCTGTTGCTGATAAATTGATACTTAATACAACAGAAACAAGAGACCTTTATCTTAAAAGAAAATTAACGACTGAAGCCAAGTCAATCTGCCTCACTAATGGATTCTGATAAGGCCTTAGTTATCGGGTATGCTGGATCTCTTTCCTATTTCGATGGAAAGAAGAATAAAAATTTGCTATTTTCATGGCGTGACTGGTGCTGGACTTATAATCATAAAGTAACTGATCCATCTACGAGGTCAGCTTATTATTTATTTGAAGCTTTGAAGGTTTTGCGTGAAAAAAATAATATTACTTCTTCACAAATTCGTGTTGATTTTTGGGGAAGTATTGATGCAAGGAATATTGAAATGGCTCGCAAAATGGGTATTGATGATCTTGTGAGATTTGATGGGTTTTTACCAAAACAAGAATCACGCAATCGTATTGATAAATGTGATTTACTTTTTCTTCCAATGGAAAGTGCAACGGGAAATAACAAACCACTATTTATTCCGGGAAAAGTTTTTGAATATATGAATAGTGAAAAACCGATATTGGTTTTAGCTGGTCCTTGCGATTGTATTGATATTTTGCAACCATCTGGTTTATTACTGGCATTTCAACCAACAGCGACTGAAGAAATTGCAAATGCTCTCTTTCTGTTGCTATCAGACAGACAACTTTTGACAAAATACATCCCTAATGAAGAATACATCAAGGGTTTTTCTTTTGAAAATAGAACACGGAAATTAGCTAGCATATTTAATGACGTTTTGAATCAATCATGAAAAATTGAGATTTGTGAAATGGATTATTCTTTTTATTTTAATTAAATTTTCTTTTCTCAATACCTTTTAATGTGAAAATGAAAAAAATCCTTGTCGTAATCGGTACGCGCCCAAATTTTATTAAAGTAACTCAATTTCGTGCTGCCGCTGCTCTATATCCAAATATTGAATTAAAAATTGTGCATACAGGTCAGCATTATGATGGAAAAATGTCAGACATTTTTTTCGATCAATTTAATCTAATTCCTGATTTTTTTCTAAATGTTCCTGGTGGAAGCCCAATGGAACAAATGGCAGAAATTAAAGTTCGATTAGAAAAAACAATTTCTGAGTTTTATCCTGACCTAATAGTTGTGGTTGGTGATGTAAATTCTACACTTGCTGCCGCTCAGACCGCAACAAAACTGGGGATTCGTCTCGCGCATGTTGAAAGTGGACTAAGAAGTTTTGATGATACTATGCCGGAGGAATACAACCGTATTCAAACGGACGGAATGGCTGATTTTCTTTTCGTAACTGAACAAGCAGGATTAGATAATTTAGCAAATGAAGGGAAAAAAGAATCCGATGTGTTTTTTGTCGGTAATACGATGATTGATACAATGGTCGCATTTTCGTTACAGATTGAAGCTTCTACTATTTTAGTTGAAATGAAATTGCTTGAAAAAGGATTTGTATTAATGACAATGCACCGACCTGCAACAGTTGATAATCAAGAAGGACTTAATAAATTATTGGATCTGCTTGATGAAATAACAGATCAATACGATGTTGTTTTTCCAATACATCCGCGAACAGTAAATAAATTGAAAATGTTTGGATTGGAAGATCGACTTAAAAAAAATTCTCGTATAAAAATTACGGAACCACTTGATTATTTTGCTTTTCAAAAACTCATTAAATGCTGTAAGTTTATTCTTACCGACAGTGGCGGTATTCAGGAAGAATCTACTTTTCTTCAAGTTCCATGTTTGACACTTCGACCAAATACTGAACGACCGATAACCGTAACGCTTGGAAGCAATGAATTGCTTCCGTTTGATATTCAATTTATACGTGAAAAGATAAAGGACATTGAAAGTGGTATGTTTAAAAAAGGAAATGTGCCACCATTGTGGGATGGTAAATCTACGGATAGGATTTTAAAAATTTTAGCAGGCGTACTTTGAAAAAAATCATTTACTTGACTTTCAATGATGCACCCTCTGGAATTTTCTCTGGTCAGGTTATCGATGTTTGTAATTATTGGAAAGAACTTGGATTTGATGTAAAATTGATATCATTTATTTCACTTAGAAATTTCAAAGAAAACAAGAATACAATTACCAACTCTTTTTCAGATGCAATAGTGCTTCCGATGTTTCCCAAAGCAAGGAATTGGAGATTAAATAGTTGGGTTTTAGGGAAAAAAATACGAAAGGTTAATCCCTCAATAATAGTTTGTCGTGGTGTTTTTGCTGCAAATTTGGCAATGCAATTTCGTATAGGTAGAAAAATTTGTTTTGATGCTCGTGGTGCTTATGCAGCTGAATTTAGCGAGTATGATGTTTTACCAGATTTTAAAGTTAATTCTGAAGTTGAAAATCTCGAACGAATATCGATTTTAGAAAGTGATTTTCGAATGGCTGTTTCTGAGCAATTAGTAAATTATTGGAAAATCAAATATGCCTATGATTCTGATAAACATGTGGTCATTCCTTGTACGCTTAATCGTAGCGCACTTGTTACTCCTGATGCTAGTGTTATGACCATTCGTGCGCGATTGGGCTTTTCACTAAACAGTAAGGTAATTGTGTATGCAGGTTCTTCTGCAGGTTGGCAATCTTTAAAAAACATGAATGATGCTTTGCTTCAAATTTTTAATTCCGATCCCGATGTTAATTTGTTGTTATTGACGAAGGAAATTGGAAATGACTTGCAAATTCTCAAAATGTTCCCCAATCGTGTAAAAAAATTATGGCTTAATTCGAATGAGGTGGGCGTTTATCTTGCTGCATGCGATTATGGTTGGCTCGTTCGTGAAAATAGTGTTACCAATAGGGTGGCTTCTCCAGTAAAATGTGCAGAATATCTGGCAGCTGGATTAGTACTCATTGTAAGTAATGAGCTTGGCGATTATTCCAATTATGTGTTGACAAACAAGGCAGGATTTATTTGGAATAATGAAGTCCCTATTGATTTTTTACCAAAACCAACACTCGAACAAAAAAATAGAATGGTTGAATTAAGTAAGAATGATTTTATGAAAGAAAATTATCGCGAACAATATTATAAAATAATCGAATGATTGTTGCATTGCTTACAGATGGAATATGGCCTTATGTGATTGGTGGAATGCAACGCCATTCTTTTTACTTGGCTAAATATCTTGCTGCTAATGGCGTAGAAGTAGATTTGTACCATACAAACAAGAGTCATAAGGAATTATCGCTTCTTGAAGAATTTTCTGAGGATGAAAAGAAAAATATCCGTTCCATTGAAATACAATTTCCAAACTATGGCTCAGCACCAGGTCATTACATTCGGGAGTCATTTGAATATGCTAAAAGAATATTCATTGAATTTTCAAAGCAACGAAGTCCTGATTTTATTTATATAAAAGGATTTGCTGGGTGGGAATTGCTAAATCAAAAAAGTAAAGGAAGGGTTTTTCCTCCCATTGGTATAAATTTTCACGGATATGAAATGTTTCAGAAACAGGCTTCATTGAAATCTTGGTTTCAGTCTAAATTATTGTTTCGTTCTCCTGTTTTATTTAATTTAAAACATACTGATTTTGTTTTTTCGTATGGTGGAAAAATAACAGAAATTATCAGTAGACTTGGCGTACCAAAGAATAAAATAATTGAAATTCCAACTGGAATTTCTTTTGATTGGATAAATGATAATACATCTTTTACCTCTGAAACTACTAAATTTATTTTTGTGGGAAGATATGAAAGAAGAAAAGGAATTGAGGAACTTACTGCTGTTCTCAAAAAGATATTACCAGGAAACATAAATTTCGAATTTCATTTTGTTGGAGAAATTCCTGTTTCAAAACGATTCAGCTCGTCGCAAATTATTTATCATGGACAAATAAATGATTCTTATCAATTGCAGAATTTACTTCGTACAATGGATGTTTTAGTTTGTCCGAGTTTTGCAGAAGGAATGCCAAATGTTATTTTAGAAGCGATGGCGAGCGGTCTCGCGGTAATTGCGACTGATACTGGAGCTACATCTGTTTTAGTTAGTAATTCTAATGGTTGGTTAATACAACCTGGAGATAAAATTGGTCTACAGAATATAATTGAAGACGTGATTTTGATGGATAAAAAGAAACTTGATAATTTTAAGTATGAATCTGTAAATTTGACCAAGAAAAAGTTTCTTTGGGATCAAATTGTCAAACAAACAATTGATACAATTAATTCAAAACTGAACAAATTTTAATCGCCAAAATTTTATTTTGGTTTTTAATAATTTTTTTATGAATATGCATACTTCTATCCCTTTCAATAAGTCTGTAATGCTCGGAAGTGAGTTGGAAAATATTCGACTTGCAATTGAGATGGGACACCTTTCGAGTGGAGGTTTTTTTTCAAATCAAACGGAGCAATTTTTTTGTACTAATTTTGGCGTTAAGAAAGCAATACTAACATCATCATGCACTGCGGCTTTGGAAATGGTGGCTTTATTATTAAATGTTCAAGTTGGCGATGAGATTATTGCACCATCTTATGCATTTGTTTCTACTGTCAATCCTTTTGTGATGCGCGGTGCAAAAATTATTTTTGCCGATTCCTGTTTTGATCATCCAAATATGAATGTTGGCTCGATAGAGGCCTTGATTACACCTAAAACTAAAGCTGTTATATGCATTCATTATGCTGGAGTTGCTTGTAACCTAACTCAGCTTAATGAAATTTGTAAGCGGAATAAAATTTATCTTATTGAAGATGCAGCCCATGCCATTGATGGGCAATGGAATAAAAAAGAATTTCTGGGAACTGTAGGAACATTTGGAACATTTTCTTTTCATGAAACAAAAAATATCAGTGCTGGTGAAGGAGGAATGTTGTGCATTAACGATGAATTATTTTTCGAAAGAGCAACTATTATTTCGGATAAAGGGACCAACCGTTCTTCTTTTTTAAGAGGGGAAACTAACAAATATGAGTGGGTAGATATCGGCTCTTCATTTCAGGCATCTGAATTAACAGCTGCATTTTTAATGGCTCAACTTTTAGAAAAGGATAAGGTACTTCAAAAACGAGTTTCGCTTTGGAATCTTTATACTGAAAATTTGCTTGAATTGGCTTCCAAAGGACATTTTTCTCTTCCTAAAATTTTAGATAATACAAGCAATAACGGACATATCTTTTACATTGTATTGAATTCGAAATTGGATAGAGATAATTTGATTAGTTTATTAAAGGATAATAATATTCAAGCTGTATTTCACTACCAGTCTTTACATTGTAGCCCATTTTATAAGGACAAACACGACAATCGTGATCTTCCGAATTCAGATCGGTTCAGTACTGTACTTTTACGGCTTCCAATGTTTTATGAATTGACTGATCAAGAAGTAAAACGAATTTGTGATGTTATTTACTCGTACTTTAATAATTAATTATTTTTTTATTTATGTTTTAATCTTTTAATGTGTTGTGTAATTTATGTTGACTAATTTTTATATGAAATTAAAATTATTAAAATAAAAATATGAGAGAAACTAGGTTATTTAATATCCTGATATTTCTTTCTGTTTTTGTAAGCTCAATCACGTTCTTTAGAGATCCGTTTGAGGGTTATTTTCATTACATTATCTTCTTACTATTATTTCCTGTTTTTTTGTTGAAATTCGGGCTACCAAAAAAAATTATTGGTTCAATATTCATTCTTTTCGTTGTTGGTGTACTTGAGATATTTTTAGGCAATAATACCTGGCCACTTTTTTTGAAAATATTTCTTGGCTTTGTTCTTTCCGTAAGTTTTTATGGCTATGTTTTGGATTATTTTAAATTTGATACGCAGAAAATATTTAGTTTTTATATAAAAGGCGCTATAATTGTTTCGTATATAGGATTGTTTCAGTTTGTCTTCTATTACCTTAGATTTACTCCCGGGTATAATTTTTCTTGGCTATTTAATAAATGGGGGCTTGTTTCTGGTGGTTTTGGAATTCGAGTTAATTCAATATTCTCTGAACCCGCGCAATTTGCAATTGTTCTAGGCCCAGCTTGTTTTGTTGCTATTTATAATTTAATTCCAAGAAATAAAAAGTACTTGTTATCAAAATTTCAATCTGTACTTATTATTTTTGTTACTTTCTTGACTACATCTTCAACTGGATATATTGGATTATTATTTATTTTATTGTTTCTTTTATTTAATTACGGTAAAATATCTTATTTCTTTTTAGGCGTTCCTGTTATTATTCTGGCATCAGTTCTGCTCTATAACAATGTCCCTGATTTTAAATCACGTGTGGATACCTCAATTGCACTATGGATCGAAGGTGATTTTGGAATTGAAAATACAAATACTTCTAGTTTTGTTTTATATAATAATTTTCATATTGCTCAACAAAATTTTTTAAGTAATCCTTTTACTGGTACAGGTTTAGGCTCTCATCGTGTTGCCTATGATAAATATTCTTTAACAAATAATCAAGTAGATCTCGATTTTAACAATAATAAAGCAGATGGGAATTCACTCTTAATTCGTTTAATTTCAGAAACTGGAATACTTGGTGTTGTATTTATTTTTGTTTTTATGCGTCGGTTTTATGTTCGACGGGATCCATTTAATGTTGATGCAACCTTTTGGATAATTTCTAACTCTGTTTTGATTATTATTATTCTTTTTTTGCTCAGACAAGGAAATTATTTTTTGAATGCATTCCCTTTATTTATGTGGATTTATTATTATGCTCGAAAAAATCACTTGGAGCAAATTAAAAGGGCTGAGGAAGAAGCACTACGTTTAGATGAATCAAATGAAACGGAAAGTACTGATTCTATACACTGAACTTGCGGCCTACACCGTGGCTTGCTTACGCGAATTCTGTCAGCGTTACCAGGATGTTGAAATTCATTTAGTTCGTTGGCCGGTAAATACAGAAGCACCTTTTACTTTTTTGTTTAGCAACTCATTGATAATTTATGAGCGAAACCAGTTTGACTCTAATGGATTGAAAAGGTTGGCGAAAAGTATTAATCCAGACATCATTCTTTGCAGTGGTTGGATTGATAAGGATTATGTTAGTGTTTGCTTAGAATGGGAATCAAAAATATCTGTTGTCTTAGTGATGGATAATAAATGGACGGGGAGTTGGAAACAACATATTTTAAAATGGACTTCTAGTTTTACAATTCGGAAATGGTTTAATTTTGCTTGGGTAACTGGCAATCTTCAAATGGAATTTGCTCTAAAGTTGGGATTTTCTGAAAAAAATATTAAAACAGGTTTTTATTCTGCCGACGTTCAATTATTTATGCAACAATATGATGAAGCGATAATTGAAAAAAAAGTAAATTATCCCCACCGGTTTATTTATGTTGGTCGGTATTATGATTTCAAAGGTGTAAAGGAGTTATGGCAAGCTTTTATTAATTTTAAATCAAAAGGTGATAATGATTGGGAGCTATGGTGTTTAGGCATAGGTGATATTGCCCCAGCTAGTCATCTATTTATTAAACATTTCGGTTTTATTCAACCCGAAGAGATGACGAATTTAATGAAACAATGTGGTGTTTTTATTCTTCCTAGTCGGATTGAACCTTGGGGTGTTGTAGCACATGAGTTTTCCGCAGCAGGGTTTCCACTTTTATTAAGTGATCAGGTAGGTGCAGCTGAAAGTTTTTTGGAAGATGGCAAGAATGGATTTTTATTTAAAGCAAATGATACTAATGCAATTGAATCTGTATTCAAAAAGATATCCAATTGTTCAGATGAGGAATTAATTAAGATGGGAAAAGTTAGTAATCAAAAAGCAAAATTAATAACGCCTCAACTTTGGGCTGAAACACTTTTTAGTTTAATTGAAATTCGATTGTAAATTTTAATATTATATATGGCTTACAGTGTGCGGAATTAATGGGATTGTAAATTTAGGTAGGTCAGGCAATTTCGGAAATCAAATTCGGATGATGAACGCTGCGCTTGTCCATCGTGGCCCTGATGACGATGGAGTTTTTGAGGAAGAAGGTATAGCCTTGGGTCATCGTCGTCTTTCCATTATCGATTTATCGAGTGACGGGCATCAACCGATGAACTATGCGAATCGCTTTACAATTATTTACAATGGCGAACTTTATAATTTCAGAGAATTAAAAAAGGAATTGTCGGAAATTACGTTTAAGACAAATTCCGATACTGAAGTTATTCTTGCCGCTTATGCAAAGTGGGGAGAGAACTGCCTGAAACATTTCAACGGAATGTTTGCATTTGCTATTTATGATCAATCAAATCAGGAACTTTTTATTGCAAGAGATCGATTGGGAATAAAACCACTCTATTATTCTCAGATCAATGAGCAGCTTATTTTTTCATCTGAAATCCGTGCTTTGCTTGCTTCAGGAATGATTCCGAAGAAAATGGATTTGAATTCGCTGGAAGATTATTTGCTGTACCAAACTGTTCATGCACCTGCAACTATAATTGAAAATGTGAAGTTGCTGATGCCGGGACATTTCATGAAAATTAATAATGGGCAGCTTGAAATTAAATGTTGGTGGAAGCCTGAAATAAAATCTTCAAAAAGCAATTCCGATTATTCAGCGGTTTGCAAAGATATTCGCAAACTGCTTCGTGATGCCGTAGCGTGTCGTTTGGTAGCTGATGTGCCATTTGGCGCGTTTCTTTCAGGAGGAATTGATTCCAGCGTGATCGTAGGATTAATGAGCGAAGTAGCAAGTTCTCCGGTGAATACTTTTTCTGTCACTTTCGATGATTCAGAATTCAGCGAATCAATTTATGCCAATCAAATCGCGAAAAAATTCAAAACTATTCATCACGAAATAAAATTAAAGCCTGAAGATTTTTTGAATGAGCTACCCAATGCGTTGGATGCAATGGATCATCCGAGTGGCGACGGACCGAATACATATGTGGTTTCAAAAGCCACAAAAATTGCAGGTGTTTCAATGGCTTTATCCGGACTTGGCGGTGATGAATTATTCTGTGGATACGATATTTTTAAGCGTTCTGCTGAATTGGAAGGCAAGAATTGGCTAAATATAATTCCTCGGATAATTCGATCTGCAGTAGGTGATTCGATAAAGAAAAAAAAACCTGGGGTAGCAGGGGAGAAGAAGGCGGCTATTTTGAGCATGAATAAAATTAATTTTGCTTCTTTCTATCCTGTTTATCGTAAGGTTTTGTTGGAAGATCAAATTAAAAAAATTAGATGTCACAAAAATGAATTCTCGAATGCAGTAACTGAAATTGTAACTGAAATTGAAAAAAAATTTTCAGATGAAAATTATTTAATGAGTCGTGTTTCAATTGCAGAGATTACTACTTATATGCAAAATGTACTGTTGCGCGATACAGATCAGATGAGTATGGCGCATGCGTTAGAAGTTCGTGTTCCTTTTCTGGATTATAAATTGGTGGAATATGTTTTGAATTTGCCCGATGAAATGAAGTTTCCGATTACTCCAAAGAAATTATTAGTAGATGCTGTTTCAGATTTACTTCCTTCCGAAATTGTAAATCGTCCCAAAATGGGTTTTACGTTTCCGTGGAAAAACTGGATGAAAAACGAATTGAAGATTTTTTGTGAAACACGATTACAGAATCTTGGTAAACGAGAACCTTTTGACGCGAATGGTTTACAGGAATTGTGGACAAAGTTTTTAAATGATGATCCCTTAGTAACCTGGTCACGAATTTGGCTGCTCGTTGTATTATCGCATTGGCTTGATAAGAATGACATCAATTAAATTAAAAAGTAAGGTATTGATCTTTATCGACTGGTTTTTTCCGGGTGATAAAGCGGGTGGACCTATACGCTCTTGCGCGAATCTGATGGATCATCTTGGAAATGATTTTGATTTTTCTGTTGTTACCCGCGATACTGATTATACAGAAACAAAATCCTATTCAGGAATAACGAGCGATGCCTGGAATATTTTGCCCGACGGGAAGCGTGTTTATTATATTTCGGCAAATCAATTAAATAAGGAAACGATTTCGAAATTATTGAGCGAAGAAAAATATGATGTTGTTTATTTGAACGGAATTTGGTCGCAAGCGTTTACGGCTTGGCCAATGAAGCAATTGAAAAAATTGAAGTTTAAAGGAAAGGTTATTGTTGCAGCTAGAGGAATGTTGGCACCATCGGCTTTGGCAATCAAGGCGACCAAGAAAAAATTGTATTTGTACCTTTCCAAATGGAGAAATGATTTTTCAAATGTAATTTTTCATGCAAGCAATTTGCAGGAAGCAAGTGATATTAGAAAAGTGATTGGTGATAAAAATCAAATTCTTATTGCAGGAAATCTTCCAAGAAAAATTTCAGAGAGTACACAGCACACCTCCAAGAGTACTGATAAATTAAGGATTATTAGTGTAGCGCGAATTGCTCCTGAAAAAAATACACTTTACGCGATTGAAGTACTTTCAAAAGTAAAGGTTGCTGTTGAATCAGATTTTTACGGACCAATTTATAATGAAGAATATTGGAAAGTATGTAAAGCAGCAACTGAAAAACTCCCATCAAATGTCAAGCTAAATTTTATGGGACCAATTCCTTCAGAAAACATTTTAAATACATTAGCCAAGTACGATTTGTTTTTTCTACCAACACGTGGAGAAAATTTTGGACATGTCATTCTTGAGTCATTGCAAGCAGGAACTCCTGTCCTTATTTCTGATCAGACACCATGGAAAAATTTAGAATCCTTAAAAGTAGGTTGGGACTTACCGCTGGAATCGCAGGGACAATTTGTGAAGACAATTGAAGGAATTGTCAATTTACAGATCGAGGAATTTGTAAAGTTGTCTGAAAATGCTATCCGCTTTTCGAAGGATTATGCTACAAGTGAAAAGTTAATAGAGGAAAATAAGAAACTATTTGTTTAATTTCTGTTAATCTACTTCTTCCGTATTGTACTGCCCCTCATCAAGTATAGTCATTCGAACTGCTTCTACACTGTGCTTAAAACGTTTCATGATGAAGAATTCATAACCACCGAATTCTTTCTTTTCATTAACGGCAGGAATTCTCCCAAATAAATAATTCAATAAACCTGAAACTGTTTCGTAATGCGGACTTTCAGGTAGTGCAATTGGCAGCACTTCATTCACATCAGAAATGGTTGCCATTGCGTTCACGATAAAATCTCTGTCAGTTTTTTTCTCAACAGAAGGTTTTTCTTCATCGTGTTCATCTTGAATTTCCCCAACTAATTCTTCAATTACATCTTCCATGGTAACCAATCCGGTTATTCCACCAAATTCATTCGTTACAATTGCCATTTGAATGTGTAAGGCTTGGAATTCTCTTAGCAAATCGTTTATCCGTTTAGTTTGTGGGATAAAATGTGCAGGTCGAATCATGTTTTCTATTTCCGCATGGCTCATCTTTCCAATTTTTAGCAGCTTCAATAAATCTTTTGCATAAATAACTCCAGTAATGTTATCGAGCGAATCCTTGTAAACGGGCATTCTTGAATAACCTTCTTCAATCATTTTATTGAGAATCTCATCAGTTCCCAGTTCAATATCAATAGCAGAAATTTTATTTCGAGGAACTAAAATACTTTTTACGGCTCGGTCATCAAATTCAAAAACATTTTGAATTAATTCGTGCTCCGATTGTTTGATTGCACCACCTTCTTCGCTTTCTGTTAATAATAATCGTAATTCTTCTTCGCTATGAATATCATCATGATTTGCAGATATTTTAACCCCACATAAACGAAGTGTTAAGCGTGTAAGAATATTGATAATCCATATAAATGGAGCAAATATGTAGTAAAATAGTCGTAAGGGAAGTGCAACTATCAGTGATGTTTTAAGTGAATAGCGTATGGAAAGTGTTTTTGGAACCTGTTCGCCAATAACCATGTGGATAACTGTAATGAACGCAATACCAGTTGTAAATGATAAGGTGTGAAGTGCACTTTCGCTGATTTCGAAATTATAATGCTTGAAAAGTGATTCTAAAAGATTAGCTATATAAGGTTCTCCAACACGCCCTAATACTAAACTAGCAATAGTAATACCTAATTGACTTGCCGAAAGGTAGCGGTCCATGTTTCCAATAATATTTTTTGCAATTTTTGCGCGAGCGTTTCCTTGTTGAATTTTTAAATCAATTTGTGAAGCGCGCACTTTGACAATCGCAAATTCAGCCGCGACGAAAAAAGCATTTAGAAGAATTAAGAGAATTATTAGTATCAGGTCAGTATTCATAGTAAAAAGAGAAACCTCTTTAATCATGCAAATGTACAATTTTGGTAGAAATTTGAGGTAATTGAGTGTTTATGGGCATTTCAGGGCATCATAACTAGAATGATTTGTTTCCTTTGTATTACTAAATTAACTTTGTGGTATGATTCAGGGAAAGACTGATTTATCAAAATTTAATAATTCTTGGTTTTCTGCAAGTGCCTCTATTATAAAAAGAGGATTGTGGTATTGTATCAGTTCTACATTTTTTTGTTCAAGGTTCCCATTGAATGGATTCAAGGTGTTTTTACTTCGTTTATTTGGAGCAAAAATTGGTGCTAAAGTCATTATTAAACCGGGTGTAAATATTAAATCACCTTGGTTGCTTGTAGTTGGTGATTACGTTTGGATTGGTGAGCATGCTTGGATTGACAATCTTGTAAAAGTTTCAATTGGCAATCATTCTTGCATTTCGCAAGGTGCTATGTTGATCACCGGCAACCATGACTATTCAAAGTCAAGTTTTGATTTAATGATTAAAGAAATAGTAATTGAAGAAGGTGTTTGGATTGGCGCAAAGGCTGTTGTTTGTCCCGGTATAATTTGTCATTCTCATGCTGTACTTAGTGTGGCATCAATTGCTACATCTAATTTAGCTGCCTATGGTATTTATAGTGGATATCCTGCTGTTCGCATTAAAGAAAGAATAATTTCATAAAAATTTAAGGACGCTCTTTTGCTTCATTTCCACAACGAAGCGTAATTTCAATTCTTGTTTTGTTTCCTGAAATAATAGTGACACTACTAATGGGAAGCGTTAGGCAATCTTCACAATTTTTTAAGCTAACATTATAAATTAACTTATTTATTTTTGTTGTCAAATAAACATCGTAAGTGCCACTTTCAATTGAAACATCGAATCCTCCATTATCATCCGTACTAATAAGGTATTCTCGTTTTTTATTCTTTAGTTTTAATGTTGATTTTGAAAGCAGTTTGTACGCTGCTAAATTTGTTAAAATTTCTTCCGTTGGTCTGGCACCACCACAATATTGTAAATTATAATAGATATTGCCTACTGTTAATTTTTGTGTAGGTGTGGTATCTTTTGGAACAGCATCTTTTTTTACTAAAGAAACATTTGAAGTGTCTAAAACAATTGGAGTTATTGCCAGCGAATCAATTTTTATCCCAGTTTTTAAACCACTTTCTTTGCATGCTAAAATAAAAATCAGGAGGATGCCGATTGTGATAGGGTAGTGGCTTAACCTTTGTTTCATTTATTCCGTAATTATTTTTATTATGACTTAAATATTATTTTGGAAATCGCATTTTATAGTCAACTTCAATATTTCCTTTTGTAATATCATTTAATTTCCCTTGAAGCAATCGTCGTCGAATGGGGTTGATACGGTCGGTAAATAGTTTTCCCTCAATGTGATCATATTCATGCTGAATAATTCGAGCAGCAATTCCTACAAATTTTTCTTTATGGGGAATAAAATTTTCATCAACATAAGAAATTTGTATTTCTGACTTTCGAAAAATATCTTCCCTTATTTTAGGGATACTTAAACATCCCTCATTAAATTTCCATTCTTCACCACTCTCTTTTGTAATTTGGGGATTGATAAATACCTTTTTAAAGGTAGCCATTGCAATTTCTTCCTCGGTTTCAGCATCTTCTGAAAATGGAGTTCCATCTACAATAAAAAGTCGAATTGATTTTCCAACTTGGGGCGCTGCCAGTCCAACGCCTTTTGCATTGTACATGGTTTCGAACATATCCGAAATAATTAATTTTAGTTTTGGAAAATCTTTATCGATTTCCTTTGCTACTTTTTTTAAAACAGGATCGCCGTATGCTACAATTGGAAAAATCATTTGCAAATATAAGAAGATGTTTTAAGAAAATTTTGTAGGTTTTAATGAGTTTTTTAATTGGAATGTGTTACTTGGCATTGGAGGCCATATAGCTCTGGAGAATAATTGTTGCGCTTATTTGATCCACTAATTCTTTATTCTGTCTTGCTTTCTTTTTTAAGCCTGCGTCAACCATGGTTTGAAATGCCATTTTCGATGTGAATCGCTCATCTATTCTTGCAATTTTTATTGTTGGGAATTTTTTTTTCAACTGTTTTACAAATGCGTTCACATATTCAGTAGCGTCTGTGGCTTGACCATTTAAATTTTTGGGCTCACCAACAATAATAAGTTCGACAGCTTCTTTTTGTAGGTAGGTTTCCAAATACGTGAGCAAATCTTTAGCATGAACAGTTGTTAGTCCATTTGCGATTATTTGTAAAGGGTCACTTACCGCAATGCCGCATCGTTTTGTTCCGTAGTCTATGGCTAATAATCGTGGCATTTGTTGTTTTAGAGCATCAAAGTTATGCTCCTTCGCCGTATTTTCGTGCTAATTATGGAAAACTTACAATCAACCATTGAGGCCGCGTGGAATGATCGCGCGTTATTGGCAAATTCAAAAACGCTTGATGCCATCAATTTAGTAATTGAATTGCTTGATAAAGGCAAATTACGTTGCGCTGAACCCCAAGGGCATAATTGGATTGTTAATGATTGGGTAAAAAAGGCGGTCATTTTATATTTCCCTACTCGTAAAATGGAAACTTTTGAAGTAGGTCCTTTGGAATTTCATGATAAAATGGCACTCAAACATAATTACGCTGAACTTGGCGTTCGTGTTGTTCCACATGCTGTTGCGCGTTACGGTGCTTACCTTGCTAAAGGTGTGATATTGATGCCCAGTTATGTGAATATAGGTGCTTATGTTGATAGTGGAACAATGGTTGATACTTGGGCTACGGTTGGATCATGTGCTCAAATTGGGAAAGATGTGCATTTGAGTGGTGGAGTTGGAATAGGTGGTGTGTTGGAACCTGTTCAGGCCGCACCTGTCATTATTGAAGACGGATGTTTTGTTGGATCACGTTGCATAGTTGTAGAAGGTATTCGTGTTGGAAAAGAAGCTGTGCTTGGCGCCAATGTAGTATTGACAGCGTCTACTAAAATTATTGATGTGACCGGCGAAAAACCAATTGAATATAAAGGATATGTGCCATCGCGTTCTGTTGTTATCCCTGGTTCCTACACTAAGAAATATGCTGCAGGTGATTACAATGTTCCTTGTGCTTTAATTATTGGTCAGCGAAAAGCAAGCACAGACTTGAAAACATCTTTGAATAATGCGCTTAGAGAATTTGATGTTGCGGTATAATTTTTACACAAAACCTCAATTTGAACTTGAAAAAAATTCTCCTCATACAAACTGCTTATACTGGCGATGTTGTGCTTGCCACACCTGTAGTTGAAAAATTACACCAGTTTTTTCCTGCTGCTAAAATAGATTTTTGTTTGCGAAAGGGAAATCAAGATCTTTTAAAGGGCCATCCATTCATCAACGATGTTTTAGTCTTTGACAAAAAAAATCATAAACTAAAAAATCTTTTTTCGTTTCTTTTTAAAATAAGAAAAAAACGTTATGATCTTGTTGTAAATATGCATCGTTTTGCTTCTTCTGGGCTTCTAACTGGCTTTTCAGGTGCAAGTGAAAAAATAGGTTATAGCAGCAATCCTCTTTCTTTTTTATTTACAAAAAAAATAAAGCATGAAATTGGATCAGGAAAACATGAAGTAAAACGAAATTTAGAATTGATTGAGCACCTAACCGATACAATTCTGTGTCGACCAAAACTTTATCCTTCCGCTGAAGACCGTAAATTTATTGACGACCTTCAAATTACGGCTCCCTATATTTGTATTGCGCCAACTTCGGTTTGGTTTACCAAACAATGGCCACAAGAACAATGGATAGCACTCATTCAGCTCATTCCTGCATCCATCTCCATTTATTTAATTGGAGGGCCAACTGATTTTGACAGTTGCGAAACTATTTTAAAAATTTCAGGATGCGCTAATTGTAAAAACCTTGCAGGTCAATTATCTTATTTGCAATCTGCCGCATTAATGGAACAGGCATCAATGAATTATGTGAATGATTCGGCACCCATGCATTTTGCATCGGCTATGAATGCACCTGTTACGGTTATTTATTGTTCTACTGTTCCATCATTTGGATTTGGACCATTATCAGATCGTTTTCGTATTATCGAAACGAAAGAATTTTTAGCGTGTCGCCCTTGCGGACTTCATGGTTATAAAGCATGTCCCCAAATTCATTATCGTTGTGCGCAAACAATAAAAGCATCCAGTGTCTATGAAAATCTTATATTTTAAGATTTAATTTATCGACCTCGAATAAAATCTCAGTTTTCAATTCTTACCTTTGCATTGATATGAAAAAGTACCTTACTCATCCTGTCTTTTTGATTATTGCTGATGAGGCATCGCGACTCAATTTGGACGCGTATGTTATTGGAGGGTTTGTTCGCGATTCAATTTTGGGAAGAGATTGCAAGGATATTGATATTGTAGCAGTGGGTTCTGTGAAGGGTGATAAATCTGTCGGAATTATGTTAGCTGAGGCGGTTGCAAAAAAAATGTCAAAGGAAAATCTTTTTTTAAAAACCAATGTGACCGTTTTTAAAAATTTCGGTACGGCTCAACTCAAACTGCCCGATTGTGAGGTGGAATTTGTGGGTGCTCGCAGGGAATCGTATAGCCGTGATTCTAGAAAGCCCATTGTGGAGGATGGCTCCTTGAAGGATGACCAGGATCGTCGCGATTTTACAATCAATGCCCTTGCAATAAGTTTGGCTAAAAATTCGTACGGAAAGTTGTTGGATCCATTTGAAGGACTTTTAGATCTTGAAAAAAAAATTCTTCGCACTCCTTTAAATCCTGACATTACTTATTCTGATGATCCGCTTCGAATGATGCGTGCTATTCGTTTTGCTACGCAATTAAATTTTACTATTGAAAAAATTTCTTTTGATTCAATTGCAAAAAATAAGGAACGTATTACAATTGTATCGAAGGAACGAATCATTGATGAATTAAATAAAATAATAGCTACAGCCATTCCTTCTGTTGGTTTCAAGTTGCTTTTTGATTCAGGCCTGCTTCAAATAATTTTTCCTGAATTGTGTTTATTGTATGGCGTAGATGTAATAAAAGGCCATGCTCATAAGGATAATTTTTATCATACCCTGCAGGTGTTGGATAATACATGTAAACGTTCTGATAATATTTGGTTGCGTTGGGCCGCTATCCTTCATGACATTGCAAAACCAGCTACTAAGCGATATGAAGAAGGGCATGGTTGGACTTTTCACGGGCATGAAGATCGTGGAGCTCGCATGGTTCCTAAAATTTTTGCAAATTTGAAATTGCCACTCGATGCAAAAATGAAATATGTACAGAAGTTGGTGCAATTGCATTTACGACCAATAGTACTTGCGGGTGAGCTAGTAACTGATTCTGCAATTAGACGTTTACTTTTTGATGCCGGCGATTCGATTGATGATTTGATGTTGCTTTGTGAAAGTGATATTACATCTAAACAGGAAGATCGTGTAAAACGATATTTGAAAAACTTTGAACTTGTTCGTCAAAAGTTAAAAGAGATTGAAGAGAAGGATAATATCCGTAATTGGCAGCCACCTCTAACTGGGGAAGATATTATGCATGCTTTTAATATTACGCCAACTATTCAAGTTGGAAATATTAAGACTATTATACGTGAAGCAATTTTAGATGGAATAATACCTAATGAAAGAGCTGCTGCTTGGGAATTAATGATTGTTGAAGGGAAAAAGATTGGTCTTGCTATTGCTAAAGGTTTTGAAGTACCCAATCCAATTAAATTAGCTGTTAAAGACCTGCAAGAATAATAATATTGAGGCCATTTGAATTATGCGTATTCCCTCCAATAAAATTAGCGATGTAATCAACTATTTCAGGGAGGAATTGGATGGAATTTATGAGCATGCTGAAATAGAAAAATTCATTCAATTTTGTTTCGAAGATTTTGTGGGGTATTCTCGCACCGATTTGATTGCAAGTCATGATAAATTAATCAGCGAAACTGATTTGTTGAAGTTCCATTTTGCGGTCAAAGATTTACGAGGCGGTCGTCCAATTCAATACATTCTTGGCAAGACTTGTTTTTATGGACTGGAATTATTGGTAACTAAAGATGTGTTAATTCCGCGACCTGAAACCGAAGAATTAGTACGCTTAATAATAGATAGCACGATTGCTAACAAAGAAAGTTTTTCAATTCTTGACATCGGAACAGGTAGTGGATGCATTGCAATTTCATTAAAAAAAAATCTTCCTCGTTGTCATGTATATGCCTTAGATGTTTCAGTTGAAGCATTGAACGTAGCCAAGCAGAATGCAATTAAAAACGATTGCGATATACATTTTATTTTAGCTGACGTTTTGGAGCACGATTTCATTTCAAAAATACCTTCTTGTAGCATCATTGTAAGTAATCCACCCTATGTAAAGAAAGGGGAGGGAATGGGTATGCCTAAAAATGTGATTGATCATGAGCCACACATTGCTTTGTTTGTGCCGGATGACAATCCACTGCTTTTTTTTAAGCAAATATCAAAAATTGCCAACTTAAAATTAAAACAAGGGGGGGCGGTTTATGTAGAACTGAATGAGGCACTCGGAATTGAAACTGCAATTTTATTTCAACAACAAGGATTTAAAGATGTTCAATTGTTGCAAGACATGCAGGGTAAAGACCGAATGATTAAAGCCACTTTATAAATTGTATCTTGTGAAAAGAAAATGAAGATATCTGTAATTACAATTTCTTTTAATAGTGCCAATACAATCGAAGATACGATTCAATCTGTTTTGTCGCAGAATTATTCAGCTATCGAATATATAATTGTGGATGCTGCCTCTACGGATGGCACATTAAATATTGTAGAAAAGTACAAATCTAAAATTTCAAAAGTTATTTCTGAAAAAGACGATGGTATTTATTTTGCATTGAATAAAGGTATTAGCATGGCTACTGGAGATGTAATCGCATTTATTCATGCGGATGATTTTTATGCTTCAGAAACTGTTCTTTCTTCCGTTATGAAATTATTTTATGATGAAAATGTTGAAAGTGTTTATGGTGATTTGAATTATGTTGATCGATTAGATACTTCAAAAGTTTTACGTAATTGGAAATCCGGAGCCTATAAAACGGATTTGTTTCTTGATGGTTGGATGCCACCTCATCCTGCTTTTTTTCTTAAAAAAGTTTGTTATGAAAAATTCGGTGCGTATAATACTTCTTTTAGTTTAGCAGCAGATTATGAGTTGATGTTGCGAATGCTTTACAAAAATAAAATAACTACACATTATATTCCAGAAGTGCTTGTTAAAATGCGAACCGGTGGCATGAGTAATGTTTCAATTAGTAATAGAATTAAAGCGAATAGAGAAGATCGCCGTGCTTGGAAAGTTAATGGATTGAAACCAGGAATATTTACTTTAATCAAAAAACCACTTTCAAAAATTAATCAGTTTTTGTAATTTTTTAATAAAACTTTCTGACTGATTAAAGCGTTTATTTAAAGAAAATATATTTAAAAAAATTCTAAGCTTAGAATTTAGCACGCACTTTACGATGTTTGCTTTTCCCTTTTTTAAACAGGGAGCTGTAGCGTGATTTGTAAAGTGAACTTTTTCCTCGTAGCACATAACTTAATTCAAGTGTGCTTGTCAAATACGAGTCGTTGTGACTAGAGTCTCCTCTTTTGTTGAAATGGGTTTTCCCTTCTACAGTAGAAATTCCATAACCAAAATTGTTTCCCCAGCCCGGCTCTGATGGTGTTAGCGATGCTCCATAAGCATTTGCTGCAGCATGGTTTGTCCTGTCGGCTAGCGCAACGGATAATGGACTACTTAAAGTTGATGGGTCAGCATAATTAGTGCTTACATCATCTAAATAATCTGTGAAGGTTGTAACCCATGTAAAGTTCCAACCTATTCTGTAATTTTTATTAATTGTAAAGTTGAATCCAATTTCAGCAGGTATGGCAACAGTGAATTTTTTATAGGCGTAACCTTCTGTCATTAATGGTCTAAGTGCAACCCAAGATCCTTGATAAAATGCTTTAGGATTATGATACAAAGCCCCAACACCAAGCCCTATAAATGCTTTGAAGCTATCTTTATAACGATATGTATTTCCAAGGTCAGTCTCTTCATAAAAGTTAAATTGACACATAGCATTCATATTGAAAGTCTGATTTCTAAAGCTTAAATTTCGGTAATGTCGCGCTGGGTTTGTGGTTAAGCTGTCAGCACCACGAAGACAAGCATAATCAATACCCGCTTTAATTGTGAACATTCTGGCTATTTTGTAACGGGCAAAAACTTTTCCGGCCAGTTGTGTTTGCTTAAATTTTAAATCGGAAACAAAATCGCGGCGAGTGAGTTCTTTTCCGCCCATATCGCCCAGTGGATTTGCCGCACCAATTCCAATACCAAAATCCCAATTGTATTGGGAGAAAGAGCAGATTGGTGCTAGTGTGATAAAGGCAAGCAGGATAAGTTTACGCATAGAAGCAGTTTTTTACCTAAAACTTAAACACGAAATTACGATTTTTCAATCAAAAAAACAAAGGATAGGGGTTTTAAAGGTTAAATAGTTATAATTTAAAATGCTTAATAATAGGTTTAGTTAGAATTTACAAATAATATCCTTTTCAGTTAATTAATTTATATGCTCAGTTTGGTTTGAGTACTTTTGACGAGCATTTGCAATTTTAATGAAAAATAGAGTTACAGAAATATTTGGAATATCGCATCCGCTCATTCAGGCAGGAATGATTTGGTGTAGTGGTTGGGAGCTTGCGGCAGCAGTAAGTAATGCTGGAGGACTTGGATTGATAGGTTCGGGATCGATGTATCCAGATGTTTTGCGTGATCACATAAGGAAGTGTAAGCTTGCTACTAATAAACCTTTTGGTGTGAACGTACCACTGTTGTACCCTGCTATTGATAAACACATTCAAATACTAATTGAAGAGGGCGTTAAAATTGTATTCACATCGGCAGGAAATCCCAAAACATGGACTTCAATTTTAAAGGGTCATGGAATAACAGTGGTCCATGTCGTGTCGAATGTAAAATTTGCACTAAAAGCAGTGGAAGCAGGAGTTGATGCAATAGTAGCCGAAGGATTTGAAGCAGGTGGGCATAATGGTCGTGAGGAAACAACAAGTTTAGTATTGATTCCAATGATTAGAAATGCCGTTGCTGTTCCCGTTATTGCTGCCGGAGGAATTGCATCGGGCAGGCAAATGCTGGCTGCAATGGCACTTGGTGCCGATGGCGTTCAAATAGGTTCTCGTTTTGTGGTGTCGAACGAATCCTCAGCACATGCAAATTTTAAGAATAGGGTGATTTCGACAAACGAAGGCGATACACTTTTGACGATGAAACAATTGGTTCCTGTTCGCTTACTAAAAAATAATTTTTTTGATCAAATACAAAGTGCTGAATTGAGGGGTGCAACAGCCGAGGAGTTAAAAGAAATTCTTGGAAGAGCAAGAGCAAAGAGAGGAATGTTTGAAGGTGATTTGGAAGAAGGTGAATTGGAAATAGGTCAGGTGAGTGCTATGTTAAACAAAATATTACCTGCCGCTGAAATTGTGAAAGAAATAATGAACGAATACCAAGAAGCGAAAGATGCCTTGTGTAATTCGAAAATATAATATGATTTCAAAATGTTTTGCGTGAGGGATTGTAGCAAGCAACCGTGTTGCGCGAAAAGCCCGGTCCGCCTCGGCGGACACGCCCAAATAAAAAATTTAAAAATAAGCATTTATAAATTATGATACAGTACGATAAATTTGAACTTAGCAATGGACTCCGAGTTATTGTTCATGCTGATGCTTCCACACCACTTGCTTGTGTAAATATTTTATACGATGTGGGCGCGCGCGATGAAGATGAGGAGCGAACAGGGTTTGCACATTTGTTTGAGCATTTGATGTTTGGTGGTTCTGTGAATATTCCAAGCTACGATGAACCTTTACAAATGGTAGGTGGCGAGAATAACGCTTTTACTACAAATGACATTACCAATTATTATTTGACATTGCCTGCTGAAAATTTAGAAACAGCAATGTGGCTGGAGTCGGATCGTATGTTGAGTTTGGCGTTTTCGGAAAAAAGCTTAGAAGTGCAACGCAATGTAGTGATTGAGGAATTTAAACAGCGTTATCTGAATCAACCTTATGGAGATGCTTGGCTGTTGTTACGGCCGCTGGCTTATAAAATTCATCCTTACAAGTGGTCAACAATTGGCAAGGAAATCAAGCAGATTGAAGAAGCAAGTATGGCTGATGTAAAAGCGTTTTTTAAAAAACATTATCATCCTTCAAATGCAATAATGGTTGTGTCGGGCAATGTAAAGCTAGAGCATGTTAAAACACTTAGTGAAAAATGGTTTGGTTCTATTCCGAAAGGAGTTAAGACAGTTCGAAATTTGCCTGTGGAGCCAAGGCAAGATGAATATAGGCGCTTAGAAGTTGATAGAGATGTTCCGTTTGATGAATTGACAATGGCCTTTCACATGTGTGATCGTCGTGATGAGGATTACCATGCAATGGATTTACTTTCGGATATATTGAGCAGAGGTAATTCGGCGCGACTTTACAACCGCTTGGTAAAAGAAGAATGTTTGTTTAGTGACCTATCTTGTTTTGTGATGGGCGATATGGACAAAGGTTTGTTTGTGGTAACAGGTAAAATTTCGCCTGGTGTTTCGATTGAAAAAGCGGAGGCTGCAATTTTTTTAGAGTTTGAAAAAGTACATGCGACTGAATTACCTGAACGTGAACTTCAGAAAGTAAAAAATAAAACGGAAGCCTCCTTGTTGTTTGCAGAGATGAGTATTTTAGATAAATCGTTGAACCTTGCTTATTTCGAATTGCTTGGCGATATAGAATTAATTAATAAAGAAATAAGTAATTATTTGAAAGTAACAACTGCTACTATTCAACAGCTTTCAAAAGAAGTATTGCGTAAAACGAATTGTTCGTCCTTGCATTACCGTTCGAATAGAAAAAATAAAAATTAATAATATAAAAAATAAAATGTCGGAAGTAAATAG
>Ga0214919_10000378_pt1 | contig 76268 bp, 75 predicted proteins | sample LL1503_MetaG_FD_177994 | JGI IMG/M metagenome (GOLD analysis project Ga0214919, IMG submission 177994) | Freshwater microbial communities from Lake Lanier, Atlanta, Georgia, United States - LL-1503 | ecosystem: Environmental > Aquatic > Freshwater > Lake | place: USA: Georgia | collected... | reverse complement strand
CAATCCCAATGGATCACCTTCAGGAATTACATCGGTTACTACCGACGATGGTCGCTTCACCGTGATGATGCCGCATGCCGAGCGTGTGTTTAGATCGGTGCAGCAGTCATGGCATCCAGATGGCTGGGGTGAAGAGTCGCCGTGGACGCGTATGTTTCAGAATGCGCGCAAATGGGTGGGATAAGGTCGATGAGATTTTAATAAATAAAAAACGCTCCGAGAAAAATTCTTTTCCGGAGCGTTTTTTGTGATGCTAACGATTACTTGATCTTTGCCTTTTTCTTCAGGTCTTGCTGGAAAGCCTGGAGTTTACGTTGTTGCAGGGATTCAGCGATCTGAGCTTTAACTTGCTCTAACGGTGGTACCTGCGCATCACGCATCTCTTCGAGTTTGATCACATGAAAACCGAATTGAGTTTTGACAGGAGCAGGTGTCACATCGCCGGCTTTCAAACTCATCATCGCTTCTGAAAAAGGTTTGACGAACGCATCTGAAGGTGCCCAACCCAAATCGCCACCTTGTTCAGCTGAGCCTGGATCTTTGGAGACTTTGGCGAGCTCTTCAAATTTCGCGCCGCCTTTGAGTTTTTCAATGATGCCTTTGGCTTCATCTTCTTTGTCAACCAAGATATGGCGTGCATGGTATTCCTTGCCGCTGGAGCTTGTTTTGACCTTTTCGTATTCAGCCTTGATTTCGTCGTCATTGACTGAGTTCTTAGATAGATATTCAGTCACCATGGCACGAATGATGATCGATTGGCGGGCCAATTCAATTTGATTTTTGATTTCTGGACGACTGGATAAGCCTTGCTTGTCGGCTTCTTGCGCCAGTACTTCACGGTTAATCAATTCGTCTTTGATCATGGCACGCATTTCAGGGGTATCTTGCTGGCCCTGTTGAACCATTTGTTTGACCATAGCATCGACACGCGAGGTTGGCACAGCCTTGCCATTAACGATAGCAACGTTTTGTGCAATCGCTGGCAGGTAGACAGATACGCACAGCGCCAAGAGCAGGCGCGAAGTTTTCAAATTCATCATAGTAGTGGAAGTAAGAGCGTTGATAAAATTGGCCGCGACGGCCGTTGAGGTCAATTTCCTTGTTCTGCTGCTTCTTTGGGAGTCAGCAAGGTCATGGCAAGAGCGTGTATGTCTTTTTGCATCATCTCGCTAAGACAATCATACACTAGCCGGTGCCTTCCTACTTTGCCAACGCCTTCAAAACGTGCAGAGACGAGATGCAATCGGTAATGTCCTCCGCCAGAAGCAGCGCCTGCATGCCCAGCATGTAATGCAGATTCATCAGCAATGTCTATTGCTTCCGGTGCAAGACCTGTCACTAGAAGTTCACGAATTTTTTCTGGTCGGGTCATTCTGAGTCCTGTTCTGATTCTTTCATGTAGCGCGAAAGATAGATGCTTTGAATTATGACAAAGACAATCATTAAGCCTATGAAACCGAATAATTTGAAATTAACCCAAAACTCCAAGGGGTAATTAAAAGCGATATACAGATTGAGCGCGCCCATCAAACTAAAAAAACCACCCCAGGCAAAATTTAACTGAGTCCAGACTGGGTCGGGTAGTTCTAGCTGCTGACTCATCATAGATTTTATTAAATTTTTCTTGAATAAAAAGGGACTTACAAGTAACGCGATGGCAAAGCACCAGTAGAGAACGGTAGGTTTTAATTTAATGAATTGCTCATCATGGAAGTAGATGGTCGCACCACCAAAAAATACAATGATGACTAGCGACACCCACAGCATATTGTCTACACGTTGACGGCGCACTAGCAGTAAAGTGATTTGTGCAATGGTGGCGAGTATGGTCACAGCGGTCGCCAGCAAGATCGGTGCTTGGGTCAGGCTGACTTCGCCGCCCGACACCAGTCCTGATAAATAAGCACTACCAAAGTTTTGTGCGGCTTCAGGGTTGGCGCCTGCGATCTTGAATACCAAGAAAAACAGAATGACGGGAAACAAGTCGAACAAAAGTTTCATGAAAATCCTAGTATCAGTCAGGCCCCGGGAGTAAACCCCAAGGACGCTGAATTAATGCAATATCGCAGACCGGTCGGTGGCGGACCATCCGGAAATACATGACCTAGATGCGCATCGCAGACGTTGCACAAAATTTCTGTGCGTACCATGCCATGGGTGCGGTCGACACGCTCTGAAACATTTTCAGGATTAATCGCTCGAAAATAACTAGGCCAACCACAGCCTGAATCAAATTTAGTATCGGATTCAAATAGTGGAGTGCCGCAACAAACGCAATGGTACACGCCGTGTTCATGATGATCCCAATAACGCCCAGTAAATGCGCGCTCGGTCGCCGCATGGCGGGTGACTTGATATTCCATGGGATCCAGCATGGATTTCCATTCTGAATCGCTACGAACGACTTTTTTTGTACTCATGTAGTTTCCGTAATTAAGTAAAGTAAGGAAGTTAATGAAGAACTTTGATGCCACTCACGATGAACAACTCACTTCGATATTGGCAGCCCAATCTGGCGGTAATTCTGCATACGACTGATAGTCTGGATGTTCATCAAAAGGATTTTCTAGCAGTGTAAGAAGTTTCTCTATTTCAGAAAAATCTTTTTCTTGCGCTTTTTCAATAGCGACTTGAGCTAAGTAATTGCGTAGAACGTAATTAGGATTAACTTTATCCATCGCGACTTTGCGTTCGGCATCAATACTAGATTCGCGTTTTAAGCGTTGGCGATAGTTTATCGCCCAGGCATCAAATGAAGCGCGATCAAGAAACAGATCTCGCACTGCGCTATCCAAAGAGGGATTATCTAGTTTTAGCGATGATAGTCGCCGGAAAAACAGAGAAAAATCAACCCGGCTGCGCGCCAAAATCGTAAGTAATGATTCTACGAGTTCTGCATCAGCAGCATCGCTGAGTTGCAATCCTAATTTGGCATTCCAGAGTGCCGCCATTTTGCTATCAAACGAGGGCGTGTATACCGACAAGGCTTCTTGTGTGTCTTCTACGGTGCCAACCAGAGAAACCATGGCCTGACCTAAGGCATAGCAATTCCATTCACCTATGCGTGGCTGCATGCGATAGGAATAGCGACCCTGTTGATCGGTGTGATTGCAAATATGCGCAGGATCATAGGCTTCCATGAATCCGAAAGGGCCGTAATCTAGTGTTTGCCCTAAGATCGACATGTTGTCAGTATTCAGTACGCCATGCATAAACCCTATTGCTTGCCATTGCGCGACGAGTTCGGCAGTGCGGAGGGTAATTTCTCGCAAAAGCGCCTGATAGGGATTCGCGGATTCACGTAACTCGGGATAGCTTTTTTCCAAAACATAGTCAGCGAGTTGTTTTAGTTCAGCCGGCTTATCGTTGTAAAACCAATGTTCGAATGAACCAAAACGGACAAAGCTAGGCGCCATGCGAGTCACAACGGCCGATGTTTCAGGCATTTCGCGTAAGACGCGCTTATCTGAGCCAACTATACAAAGTGCGCGCGAGGTAGGAATGCCTAAGCCAGCCATAGCTTCAGAGCAGAGAAATTCCCGAATCGATGAACGCAAAACCGCACGGCCATCGCCCATGCGTGAATAAGGCGTTTTCCCCGCGCCTTTAAGCTGAAGTTCCAACGTGCCCGACGACTCGGACGGCGCTAATGCTTCACCCAACAGGATGGCGCGGCCATCACCTAATTGACCGGCCCACACACCAAACTGATGACCTGAATACAAAGCGGCCAGCGGCTCTGCACCCATGGGCACTGTATTGCCCGAAAAAATGCTCACAAAACTATCACTAGAAAGTTCAGATGGATTCAGCCTGATCAATTCGGCTGCTTTGCGGCTGACGCTGACTAGATAGGGATCGGGCAGCGGTGTAGGTGACAGTTTTGTATAAAACCCGCTCGGCAGACTGGCAAAGCTATTTTTCCACTCAAGTTGATTGAGCAAAACGGGCGCGCCAAGTGGGTTTTCAGGAGAATTCATCTTAGGGTTCTGTTACGATGATTTATGGCAAGTCATCTAATTGCGAATAATCGTCTGAATTAGGCTAGGGCGACGTGATATGACTTGCATTTTGACAGAGAAGTGCACTGTTCACCGAACAACGGCGAGTCGATTAATTTCTACGGATTGTATAGATCGGCGACTTTTGTTGCGGCGCACTATGAAAATTCGTTGACGGACAGATAATCCCCGCTCAAGAATCGCGCTGTAAAAAAATTGCATTAAATAAATAGAATAATCAGGAGACACCATGGCGCAGTACCCCAAGAGCCCACTAATGGGCCGCATGATGAGCCAGCCACTGCTCATTTCTAGTTTGATCAAGCATGCAGATCGGTATTACGGAAACATTGAAGTTGTTTCGCGCCGCGTAGAGGGTGACATTCATCGCTATACCTACAGCGATTGTCACAAGCGTTCTAAGCAGTTAGCGAATGCACTAAATAAGCTGGGTGTGAAGATGGGTGACCGCGTAGCGACTTTAGCGTGGAATGGTTATCGCCATCTCGAGGCCTATTACGCCGTATCGGGATCGGGTGCGGTTCTGCACACGGTTAATCCGCGTTTACATCCTGAGCAAATTGCTTACATCGCAAATCATGCAGAAGATCTTTATCTGTTCTTTGATTTGAATTTTTTACCGGTGGTCGAATCGGTTGCACCTCTGTGCAAAACGATTAAAGGTTTTGTGATGATGTGTGATCGTGATCGCATGCCTGCTGAAACAAAAATTCCCAACCTGATGTGCTACGAAGATTTAATCGCCGATTGCAGCGATGAGTATGAATGGCCATTGTTTGATGAAAATTCAGCGTCGAGTCTTTGCTACACCTCGGGAACCACGGGTAACCCTAAAGGTGCTTTGTACTCTCATCGCTCAACTATGTTGCACTCGTATGCTTCAGCACTGCCTGACGCATTAAATGTATCAGCGCGCGATGTGGTGTTGCCAGTAGTTCCTATGTTTCATGTGAATGCATGGGGTTTACCGTATTCCGTGATGTTAACGGGTGCTAAGCTGGTTTTTCCAGGACCTGCATTAGATGGAAAATCTATTTATGAGTTATTCGAGCAAGAAGGCGTGACCTTCTCAGCCGGTGTGCCTACAGTCTGGCTCAGTTTACTGTCGCATGTCAGCCAAAATAATCTGAAATTTTCTACCTTTAAACGTACCGTCATTGGTGGCTCGGCTTGCCCACCCGCGATGATGAAAACCTTCCGTCATGAGTATGGTGTTGATGTGGTACATGCTTGGGGCATGACCGAGATGTCACCATTAGGAACTTCATGCACGCTGACGGGTAAGCATGTGCATTTGTCTGAAGATGCGAAGCAATCAATTTTAGAAAAACAGGGACGTGCAATTTTTGGTGTTGACTTGAAAATTGTCGATGATGATGGTCACGAGCTTCCATGGGATGGCAAGACCTATGGAAATCTTTTGGTCAGAGGTCCATGGGTAATTGAAGCCTATTTCAAAAATGAAGGCGGTGACGTACTCGAGCACGGTTGGTTCCCGACCGGCGATGTGGCCGTGATCGACGAAGAAGGCTATATGCAGATCACCGATCGCAGTAAGGATGTGATCAAGTCAGGTGGCGAGTGGATAGGCAGTATTGATCTTGAAAATATCGCTGTTGCGCATCCTTCTGTTCTACAGGCGGCATGTATTGGAGTTTTTCATCCTAAGTGGGATGAGCGTCCCTTGCTCGTCGTAGTGAAAAAGCCTGGTATGGATGTGACTAAAGACGATATTTTGAAATTTTATGATGGAAAAATTGCCAAATGGTGGACGCCTGATGATGTGGTGTTCGCGGAGAGTTTGCCATTAGGTGGGACCGGAAAAATTTTGAAAAATAAAATTCGGGAAACCTACCGCGATTACAAGTTGCCGACGGCCTGAGCGTGTGCAAATGATTGTTGAAAACTAACGAGGCTGGCACGTGGAATTTACCGTAATTTCATTACTCAATGGATTGAGCTACGGCCTACTGTTGTTCATGCTGTCGTCTGGGTTAACACTTATCTTTAGCATGATGGGTGTGCTCAATTTTGCGCATGCCAGTTTTTACATGATAGGCGCGTATTTGGGATTTGCGATTAGCAAAAGCGTCGGTTTTTGGCCCGCTTTGGTGTTGGCTCCGTTGATGGTCGGTCTGGCGGGTGCGGCAGTAGAGCGTATCGGGTTGCGCGCCGTGCATAAACATGGTCATGTCTCAGAGTTGCTATTCACGTTTGGCTTGTCATACGTGATGGTTGAATTGGTGCAGTTGATTTGGGGTCGTGCTGCAGTGCCTTACCCCATACCGCCTGAACTTGATGGCCCTTTGTTTACCTTGTACGCGCTGGCGTTTCCTGTATATCGCGCGTTCATGATGCTAGTGGCTTTGTTAATGCTAGTAGCAATCTGGCTGTTGTTAACTCGTACCCGCATTGGTTTAGTGATTCAGGCTGCATTGACTCATCCTGAAACAGTTGAAGCCTTAGGGCACAACGTTCCGCGTATGTTCATGTTGGTGTTTGGTGGTGGATGTGCGTTGGCAGGTTTGGCGGGTGTCATCGGCGGTAATGCGTTTGTGACTGAACCTGCGATGGCGGCCACCGTAGGCAGTATTATTTTTGTGGTGGTGGTGGTCGGTGGTATGGGCTCGTTAGCTGGCGCTTTGTTGGCGTCGATTTTAATCGGCATGATACAAACCTTCGCCGTTGCTCTTGATTGGTCGTTGCTCAGTGGGCTGGCAAAAGTCGGATTCTCTGTCAGTCCAGAATTCCCCGTGTATCGCTTGCTATCTATCACGCTGGCCGAGGTTGCGCCGATTTTGCCTTACATGCTTTTAGTCTTGATGCTGATTTTTCGGCCTAAAGGTTTGCTCGGCACTAGGGAGAGCTGATTATGAGTCTGCATACCATTAATTACTCACCCATAAACACCGGTCGTTGGTTTGTGTGGACTGGCTTTATTGCCCTGTTGATTTTAGCGCCGATGCTGTTTAGTTCGGGTGGTAGTCTGTCGCTGCTCTCGCTAATGGGCACCATTATGATATTTGCTTTGTCCTACAACATGTTGTTAGGGCAGAGCGGCATGCTCTCGTTTGGTCATGCAGTCTATTCGGGTTTGGGTGCTTTTTTTGCGATCCATGCCATCAATCTGTCTGCGAGTAATTCATTTTTCATTCCCTTGTCACTCGTCCCTTTGGTTGGTGGCATCGCTGGCTTGACGTTTGGTATTTTGTTTGGGTATGTCACCACCAAACGTTCAGGCACGACGTTTTCTATGATCTCGCTAGGTATTGTGGAACTCGTGTTTGCCTGCTCGCTCATGTTCCCTGGGTTCTTTGGCGGTGAGGGTGGTGTTTCTGGTAATCGCGTGTTTGGTAAAGCATTGATGGGGGTCAGTTTTGGCCCGCAAATTCAAGTGTATTACCTGATTGCTGCATGGTTGCTCATCAGTACTGTAGCCATGTTTGCAATCTCACATACACCATTAGGTCGTATCGCGAATGCTGTTCGTGATAATCCCGAGCGCGCTGAGTTCATTGGTTACGACACTCAGCGCGTTCGCTATTTGATGCTGATCTTGTCTGGTTTTTTTGCAGGCATTGCCGGTGGACTATCAGCGATCAATTTTGAGATTGTCAGCGCAGAAAACGTTAGTGCAGCTCGCTCCGGAGCTGTGTTGTTGTTTACCTTTATCGGGGGCATAGGATTTTTCTTCGGTCCTTTGCTGGGCGCGATTATTGGTGTGCTGTTGACGGTGATGCTGTCCGAAATTACTAAAGCATGGTTGCTCTACCTCGGTTTGTTTTTTATTTTAATGGTGATGTACGCCCCGGGCGGTTTGGCTAGCATCATCATGATGAATTTCCGTTTGATGGCGAATCGACTTTTTATGCCTTTGCTTCCTTCCATGCTGAAAGTTTCATCAGCTGGCTTGCTGGTATTTTTAAGTATGGTGATGTTTATAGAAATGACCTATCACTTATCGCTCGAATCAGCGCAAGGAACCACTATCCAATTATTTGGTGCGCAAATCGATACAGCTCAGCCCAGTGGGTGGTTAATTGCAGCTGTCGCATTTATTGTCGGTGTTGTTGTGTTCTTACGCAGCCGGACATCGTTTATGGATGCCTGGGATGAAGCGAATGCAGAAATAGAACGCCGAATTGCAGGGAGTGGTCGATGAGTGTCCCCGCGTTGGAGTTGCGCGAAGTTCGCAAACAATTTGGCAGTGTGGAGATTATTCGTGGCGTCAATCTCGCCGTGAACAAAGGCGAGCGACTGGCCATCATTGGCCCGAACGGCGCTGGGAAATCAACCCTGTTTAATTTGATATCTGGCCGTTTTGGGGTGAGTAGCGGAGAAATTTCTTTAAATGGTCAAGCCATTCAACGACTGGCTCCCTACGAAATTAATCGTATTGGTTTGTCACGTAGTTTTCAGATCACAAATATATTTCATCGTTTGTCCGTATTTGAAAATTTGCGTTGTGCGGTGTTGTGGTCGTTGGGTTATCGCTATTCGTTTTGGCATAAATTAAGTGCCTTAAAAGATGCCCGCTCCCAGGCTGAGCATGTGATGGAATCGATTGGTCTTAGCTGGCGCCGCGATACACCTGCTGGTTTGTTGACGTATGCCGAGCAACGCGCTCTAGAGATAGGTATTACGGTCGCTGGTGGTGCTGAGGTAATTTTGTTAGATGAGCCAACAGCCGGTATGAGTCGATCAGAATCCGATGCAGCAGTTAATTTAATTTCTAAGGTAACTAAAGATAAAACACTGCTCATGGTTGAACATGACATGAGTGTGGTGTTTGGTTTGGCCGATAGAATTGCGGTGGTGGTTTATGGTGAAGTGATTGCCTGTGACACGCCTGCGGCCATTCGTGAGAATGCCAAAGTTCAGGAAGCCTATCTTGGCAGCCATGCACCTGATCAGGAGGTGCTGTGAGCGATTTGTTAGATGTTCGTGATCTGCACGCTTTTTATGGCAAAAGCCATGTTCTGCATGGCGTCAATCTGCGCGTTGGGCGTGGTGAGATCGTCAGTCTGCTGGGCCGTAACGGTGTTGGGCGTTCCACCACAGTCAAAGCCGTGATGGGCCAGCTGGATGCCACTGGGTCCGTTGTATTCAACGACGAACAGATATTGGGTTTGCCCGCTTTTCGTATTGCGCACAAAGGTTTAGGTTATGTCCCCGAGAGTCGCGATATTTTTCCGACGCTGACGGTAGAGCAAAACTTATTATTGGGTGATAAAAAAACGAAATCGTCGCGCTGGTCTTTAGATGACATGTATCAGATGTTTCCACGTTTACGTGAACGTCAGCATACACAAGCCGGCGTGCTCTCAGGCGGAGAGCAGCAGATGCTTACCTTATGCCGAACACTGATGGGTGACCCTGATCTCATCATGATTGATGAGCCGACTGAGGGGTTAGCACCAAAAATTGTGGAACTGGTTGCAGAATATTTGCTGGCACTTAAAGCGCGTGGCATTTCTGTTTTACTGGTTGAGCAAAAGCTGGATATCGCTATGAAAATTTCAGAGCGTGTCTACGTCATGGGGCGAGGTACTATTGTCTTTGAAGGTACGCCAGCCCAGCTGCGTGAAAATGCTATCGTACGCAAAGAATGGCTGGAAGTCTGATTCTGGTTGCACTGAGAAATTTGATAATAAATTTAATGGACTGAGGGAGAACATGTATGGCTACTCGAATTCGTAAATCGTTGGCATCAGCAGGTATATTGCTTGCGCTGGCATCGTCATCGGTAATTGCAGAGAACATAAAAATTGCATTCATCGACCCCTTATCAGGCCCATTTGCGCCGGTTGGTCAAAATACTTTCCATAGCTTCCAATTAGTAGCAGAAATAGCGAATAGAGAAAAATGGGCGCCTGGTCACACTTTTGAAGTTACTGGCTTTGATAACAAGGCGAGTCCGCAAGAATCTTTGACCGTTTTAAAAACAGTGATTGATCAAGGTTATCGCTATATCGTTCAAGGTAATGGTTCCGGAGCGGCGGGTGCGTTGATTGATGCTATTAATAAGCATAACGAACGTAATCCCGGTAAAGAAATCGTCTTCTTAAATTATGCGGCTGTAGATCCTGATCTCACCAATGGTAAATGCAGTTTTTGGCATTTCAGGTTGGATGCGAATTCCGATATGAAAATGGAAGCGATGACCACCTATCTAGCAGCCGATAAGACTGTTAAAAAGGTTTACATCATTGGTCAAAACTATGCACACGGTCAGCAAGTAACTCGCGCTGCTAAGGAATATCTCAAGCGTAAGCGTCCTGATATCGAAATCGTCGGCGATGATTTGCATCCGATTGGTAGCGTAAAAGATTTCGCACCCTACGTAGCGAAGATCAGTGCCAGCGGCGCTGACACGGTGATTACTGGAAACTGGGGCTCTGATCTGGCATTGCTGGTTAAAGCCGCACGTGAATCGGATTTGAAAGCGCAGTTCTACACCTATTACGGTTACACCACGGGTGTTCCTACAGTGATGGGTGCGGCCGCGGCTAACCATGTGCGCTACGTGGGCACATGGAATGTCAACAACGAAACCTACGCTGGTAAAGAAATTATTGAAGAATTCAAAAAGAAATTTAATGACGACTTGTACGCTGTAACCACCTACTCAGGTATACAGTTACTAGCTAAGGGTGTGAATCAAGCCAAAACGACGGATCCCGTCAAAGTGGCCTTCGCCATGGAAGGGCAAAAATTCAAGAGCTTGAATGGTGAGGTGGAAATGCGTAAGACCGATCACCAACTGCAACAGCCACTTTATGTGACTACTTGGGTTAAAACCAATGGCAAGACGGTGAAATTAGATCAGGAAAATACGGGCTATGGCTGGCGTACGGATCAAAAAGTCGATGCCTATGTGGCTGCACAGCCAACTTCTTGCAGCATGAAGCGTCCTTCATAAAAAATCGTCGCTCTATAACAAAGCCCGCATACTCTGCGGGCTTTTTTTATTTCGGGCCTTAATTGCAGTACACGGTGTGATCTGCGCCACAAATACTGTCTAAGTCTAGACAGCCGAGTAGCGATGGCATGAAATGCGGCATTCATTCAACAAGGAGACTACTTTGGATGCTTACTACCATTTGATTAATCGGCCCCTTCGCTTAACAAAAATTTTGTTGATCCTTAGTCTGGCATGTCTCTTTACAGAAATTCAAGCTCAAGCAATCCGTATTGGTCTTAGTGGGCCGTTTACCGGAGGGTCTAGTCCCATGGGTGAGAGTATGCGCAATGGAGTGCGACTTGCTGTTGAAGAAATCAACAGTTCTGGTGGCATTAATGGCGTGCCAATTGAGCTGATTGAGCGCGATGATACGGCTAACAATGAAACCGGCGGCAAAATCGCCGATGAGCTGACCCGCTTAAAAGTTGTCGCTACCATTGGTATCGTCAACACCGGTGTAGGCCTTGCATCGATAGACTACTATCAAAAGGCGAAAATTCCGCTGGTGGTTGCAGTATCCACTGGGCCAGCACTGACACGAAAATTTTCACCGCCCGCTCAAAAAGTAAATTTTATCTTTCGGGTTTCTCCTACCCTTGATCTTGAAGCCAAAGTACTGGCGGCTGATCTCAAAAAACGAGGGCTCATCCGAATTGCCTTATTAGCCGACACGACCCCCTACGGCGACAGTGGTGTTGCATCGTTTGCTGAACAGGCACGACTCGCGGGGTTAGATGTAGTAGGTGAATTTCGCTTTAAAGTCGGTGACACCGATATGAGTGGGCTAATAAAACGAGCACGAGCAGCAGGTGCAACGGCCTTGGTGGTGTGGGGAATTGGTCCCGAGCTGGCGAATATAGCGCGTGGTGTTCAGGCTTCTGGTTGGCGCGTTCCGCTGTTGGGTAGTTGGACGCTCTCTATGCGCAATTTTATTGATGCGGCCGGGCCCGCGGGAGATGGTGCGCTAATGCCGCAAACTTTTATACAAGATGCGGGCTCAACGACTAAGAACAGTTTTTTACTGGCCTATCATCGCGCCTTTAAAACCGATCTCATTCCATCACCGATGAGTGCGGCTCAAGGTTACGATGGAATGCATATATTAGCCCATGCGATTCGTCAGGCGAAAACATTGGATGGCGATGCTATTCGCAGCTCGTTAGAGAATTTAAATTTCAGATATCAAGGCGTAGTTACTAGTTACGAGCGCCCTTTTTCAGCGCAAGATCACGATGCGATCACTACGAACATGATCGTACTGGGCAAAGTATCGAGTGGTCGGGTGGATTATGCCTATAGCGAAGATCAACAACGCAGCGCTATCTTGCGTGTTAAACGAAATTCCAACTGACGTACCAAGCAATCGATGTATGAGCGTCTCAGTCATCACACGCAGTTGGTTATTTAATTGAGCTTAGGAGAATAATACGGTCGTGCTTTTCTGGGGTATATTATCGGTCTGCCGCTATCATAGGGTTGTTTAACCTACTAAAAAATAATCACCGGAGAGACAAGCATGACCGCCACGTACCGAGAGCAAGGCGATATCGCCGTCATCACGCTAAATAACCCACCCGTGAACGGGCTGGGGCATGCGACCCGTACGGGTATCGTGGAGGGTATCGCAAAGGCGGCTGAAAACCCTGCCATCAAAGCAGTCGTGATCTTAGGGGAGGGTAGGGGATTTTCAGGCGGCGCCGATATTCGCGAATTCAATACGCCTAAAGCCATGCAAGAACCTTCACTGATGACGGTCATTAGCATTGTCGAAGCGAGTGATAAGCCCGTCATCGCTGCCATACATGGTGTGGCTATGGGCGGTGGTCTTGAATTAGCGTTGGGATGTCATTACCGCGTTGCCGTGGCCGGTGCACAAATCGCGCTACCTGAAGTGAATATCGGTATTTTGCCGGGAGCGGGTGGTACACAACGACTACCGCGCATCTTGGGTCTGGAGCCAGCTTTAAACATGATCGTTTCAGGCAAAACGGTGATGTCCGACAAATTAGCCAGCACAAAATTATTTGATCAAATGATCGCGGGGGATTTGCTCGAAGGTGCGTTAACGTTTGCTAAAAAAGTTTCAGATGCGCGCCCACTGCCCAAAATTCGCGATTTGAAAGTTAACTATCCTAATGCGGATGGTTATCTTCAGTTTGCACGTAATACCGTGCGCGTAGTGGCCGGCCCATTTCCAGCACCTCTGAAATGTGTTGATGCCGTCGCGGCGTCCGTCAAAATGAAATTTGATGATGGCCTCAATCTCGAGCGCAATCTATTCCTTGAGCTGGTTCAAACGACAGAATCGAAAGCTTTACGCCATGCGTTTTTTGGTGAGCGTACTGCATCAAAAGTCCCGGATGTTCCTTCCGATACTCCGCTTAGAACGATTAAGTCAGCGGCAGTGATTGGTGCCGGCACTATGGGCGGTGGTATTGCCATGAATTTTGCCAATGCAGGCATCCCCGTCAAAATGCTTGAAATGAAGCAGGAAGCCTTAGATAAAGGCTTAGCGACAATCCGTAAAAATTACGAAAACACCATGAAGAAAGGCCGTTTGACGCAAGAGCAATTTGATAAACGCGTGGCCTTGATTACCGGCACATTGGCGTATGAAGATTTAGCTCAAGCAGACATTGTGGTTGAAGCCGTGTTCGAAGACATGGGCGTAAAGGAAACCGTATTTAAGAAATTGGATGAGGTAATGAAGCAAGGCGCCATTCTCGCCTCAAACACGTCAACCTTAGATGTCGACAAAATTGCGGCCTTCACCAAGCGTCCACAGGACGTGATTGGTACGCACTTTTTCAGTCCCGCCAACGTCATGAAGTTGCTTGAAATTGTGCGCGGTGCGAAGACCGGCAAAGATGTGCTCGCGACCACACTCGCATTATCCAAGACCATTAAAAAGACGGGCGTTGTTTCCGGCGTCTGTGACGGATTCATTGGCAATCGTATGGTGGAGCAATACATACGACAGGCAGGTTTTCTGCTTGAAGAAGGCTGTCTGCCCGAGCAGGTAGATAAGGCCGTCGAGAAATTTGGCTTTGCTATGGGGCCGTTCCGCATGAGTGATTTGGCGGGTAATGATATTGGCTGGTACATACGTAAACGTCGCTATGTAGAAAAGCCAGAGGTTACGTACTCAAAAGTTGCGGATCTGCTGTGTGAAAAAGGGCGCTTTGGTCAAAAAACCTCAGCGGGTTGGTATGACTATAAAGCGGGTGATCGTAAGGCCTACGCTTCGACTGAAGTTAACACTATGATCGTCGATCATTCCAAAGCTATGGGAATCGAACGCCGCAAAGTCAGCGATAAAGAAATCGTTGAACGTCTGGTGTATGCACTAGTGAATGAAGGTGCCTTGATACTGGAAGAGGGCATTGCAATGCGTGCCTCGGATATTGATATGGTCTACCTGACGGGTTATGGCTTCCCATTATTCCGTGGCGGCCCCATGTTCTATGCGGATACGGTCGGTCTTTCTAACGTAGTGATGGCGATTCATACCTATGCTAAGGGCAGCCATCCGGAAGCATGGACTCCAGCGCCTTTGCTAACTAAATTGGCGCAAGAAGGTAAAACATTTAGCTAAATTCCCTCCGTTATTTAGAAACTTCAGGCTCGCGAGCTCGATCAATTAATCGCTGTTCGCTTGCCTGACTCATCCACCTCCACTTTTTCAACAGGATTTTAGTCATTACCTGTTGTATTTCATCAAATTTTCAGTGTGGTGAATTGGCAGCGAAAATTTAGAAAAATCTGTTTGCTAGTCATAACAGCAAAATACTCACGACCAAGAAACTCTCATTTTTTCAAAAATTCCACCTGCAAAGAGAATGAATAAAACCATTCCCAAATAACATGCACTAAATTAGCAATAAGCATTTCTTCATTGCCTACAATTCATTTCCCTTTAAATTCTCGAGAGGAATGAAGATGAAAATGAATAGCGTATTAAAACTGTGTGCATTAACCGCTGCGATCTGTGTAGCCAATGCGAGCTACGCAGCAGGTACCTTTGTTTAGGTATTTATCTGGCCTTGGTATAAATATTGATGCTTTGTTCATTGATGAAGTTCCTAATTTTATTGGGTTTTACAACACCTATGAAGGAAGTGGCTATTTAAAAATAAATGCGGAATTAGAAATTCAAAAATCCAAAAAGAGTTCCAAAGATATATACACACGGTTTAAAAATGAAATGAACTTTGACGTGTATGAATATGTTGAATCATTGAAGCAGTCTGTTCCAGATATGAAAGAGTTAACCGAACTTGGATATTTTAAATAAACATAATTTTTTGAGGACTAATTATGAATAACTTAAGTTGCGTTTCAATGCCTATTGAGAACTCCGTAGAGGAATTTGTGAATCGATATCAGAAATCATATTCGAAAACAATTGATTCAATGCTGGAACTAAGTCGGGTAGTGGCTGAAGCAAAAAGCTTACTTTGTAAACCCGAATTTGCTCAATTTTGCTCGTCTGTTGGATTAAAGAGCAGGTCAACCATTGTAAAGATGACTTCGATAGGAGAGAAATATTCGGCTTTAAAAGAGTATCAGTCAAAACTTCCGTCTAATTGGACTACGGTAGCCAAACAGCCACTGTAACGATTCACGCCACAGTTGCTCCAACGTGCAGTATTTCGGCAACCTCGCTGGAATTCAATAACTACGATCCAACAAGCACAACAGATAAATTAGGTACTGGTACAGTTACCTTGACCTGCGTGAAAGGTAGTCAGCCAACGATTTCCCTCACAACAGGTTTGAATCCTAACGGTGCGCAACGCAGGATGATCAACGCAGTCACCAGTGATTTCCTTACCTATGAGCTTTATAAGCCAGTTGCAGCCAATCCAGCAGTAGATTTACCTAGTACCGCTTGCGTGGGCACCGAGACTCAGATTTGGGGTTTAGACGTGCCATCACGTTTGCACCCACCTATAGCGACGACAGCTGATCCAGCAACTTACAATATCTGCGGCGTCATTCCTAAAGGTCAGTTGACTGTAGGTACCGGTGATTACAACGATACAGTAACAGCAGAAATCAACTTCTGATCTGATGAACAGCCACTCAGTCAGTCCTAAAGCATCGCACCATGCTGGCTGGGTGGTTTATTTGCTGCTCGTTTTTTGTGTTTTAACCTTCAATTTTTCAGCTGCACTGGCAGGTACTTTCAACGTTAGCCCAGTAAAAATCAATCTCTCCAAAAATTCTTCTACCGCCATACTTCAAGTAAGTAACGCAGGAAATTCCGACACTACTATCCAACTTCAAACTATTCGTTGGATACAAGATGGAGAAGGGGATAGGTTGCAACCCACCAGAGAAATTATCGCTACGCCGCAGATTTTTTCTATCAAAGCCGGTGCGACTCAACTGATTCGCGTTGGTATGGTGATCAGACCTGATCCGATCAATGAAAAAGCCTATCGATTAGTTTTGGATGAAATACCATCACCCCCAGAGCCTTGTTTCAAAGGCTTACAGGTCGCTTTAAAAATTACCCTTCCAATTTTTGTCCAGTCGTCATCTAAATCAGATCCTGAATTAGATTTCTCTTGGTTTCAGACCCCAGATAAAAAAATTCGAGTTTCGATAGCTAATCATGGCTCAGCCCATGCTCAGATTCTCCGCACGAAAATTTCAGATGAGTCTGACGAAAAATCAGTTTTTTTCAATCAGGAAAAATCACTTTACATCCTGCCTGGACAGAGTCGTTACCTTGATTTCAACTCGATTGATCAAGAAATTACGCCGATTAAAAATTTTTTAATTAAAACAGAGACGTCCACCGGAGATAAAGTGTTCTATGCGAAGTACCGCAATCCATGACACCTTATCGAAAGGGGTCCTGAGCTGGATTTATTTAATAATTTTAATTATTAAATTAATTTTTCACTCTTCCGCGTATGCGCAGCCACAAGGCAAACAAATGCCGGATCGTGATACGCGTGCGTGGAAACCTTTTCTCGTAGATTTGAAAATTAACCAGCAAGAAATAGAATCCGCATTTGTATGGCAGCACGAAGATGGAAAAAACTGGCTATTACCGGTTGATTTACTACAGCGCTCCAGAGTGCGCATTCCATTAACGGCACCGCGAGTTATCCAAGAAAGTATCGATTACGTCTCGACAGCTTCGCTGGGCAAAGTCGAAACCCATTTTTCAGAAGAAAATCAAATCTTAAGTATTGATTTGGCATCCAACGCGTTTGAGGCTTCATCAATAAAAGTACCCACACGCAGCTTGGCAGGTATCCCATCAATGGCTGCGGGTACAGTCATCAACTACGATCTTTCATTCACGTCAGGAATAGGCCGCTCGACTGAATTTTTTTCAACAGAACTTAGTACAGGTGCTGGAATGGGCGTGTTTGTGGCAAGTCAGGCGTATTTGCATAATGGACAGAATGATCGTTTTATTCGATTAGATACCAATTACACACTCGATCAACCAGAAAAATTAGCGACCTTGCGGCTAGGCGATGCTATTTCTCGACCCGCCACGACTTTGGGTAGACCGGTACGATTTGCAGGAATTCAATACGGCACAAATTTTCGGGTTCAACCGGGATTGATTACTGCACCCCTCGCAAGTTTAAGTGGGCAAGCGGCCGTGCCATCGATGGTTGACCTATACATTAATAATGTATTGCAGTCTTCTCAGGCCGTGCCTCCTGGCCCTTTTTCTATCACTACACCGCCCATGATTGCGGGTGATGGTGAAATCGTCATGAAAATTCGAGATATCTCAGGCCGTGAAGAATTAATCAGCGGACGTTTTTATTCAACACCCTATTTGCTGTCTCCAGGACTATCAGAATTTTCATTCGAAGCGGGTACCTTTAGGCATTCTGACTGACAGAGACATTCTGGTAGAGACCATAGCCTTGGATGTTGAAGCTAGGCTGTTTACTGCATCGGATTTGATGTCGTCGCCAGTAACGACTGTGTTGGAAGACGCAGGCTTAACCGAGGCCTTGGGCGTTATGCGCGGCAAACGTATTCGTCGGCTGCCAGTGGTTAATCGTGCTGGTGGTTTAGTCGGTATGGTGACGACTGATGATTTACTTGATTTGTTAGCGGCTGAACTCTCCATGCTGGCTGGACTAGTGGTTGAACAGCCGATCAAGGAAGAACGAACGCGCAAATAGGCGATACCGATATTTAGAAGCCTTGATTTAATAAGGCTTTCCGCTGAATACGTCATTTTACATAATACAAATTATGCGCATTTATAATGGATGGGCAGAATCAGTTAAGAACCCGTTAGCGCGTGACCCAGCCGCCGCACACTGGGAAAACCTGACCCACAAAACAGTCGGCACTAGAGCTAGCCAGATACGCCGCAAACATCGCGTCCTCACGCGCCGCGACTAAACGACCTAACGGAACGTCGCGTTTAAGTTTGTCTTGAAATACAGGATTAGCCTGAACCTCGGCTGAAAAATACGTTGGGTTGTCTACGTAGTTTTGTGCGATGGCATTCACTTGAACCCGTTTGGCTGCGACCTCAACGCCCACAGACTGGATATACGCCAGCTGAGCGCCGCGCGCCGCGCTATAGGTCGACGATCGTTTAATGCCGCGTAACGCCGAGGCGCTGCCCATCAAAATGATTTTTCCATTTCCGCGTGCCGTCATTTGAGGCAAGACAGCTTTTACTAAGCGATGCAGCGGATCAACCATATGACTAAATGCCTGATGCCATTCCTCGTCAGTCGCATCGGTGGCTAGCTTAGATGACGCTGGAATACCCAGATTGGCCAGCAAAACATCGACATGACCTGCTTCGCTAATAAGTGCTGATGGTCGTTGCGGGTCATCGAGCAGACCATGATCGGCTATCACAGTGGCACCGAGTTCTATAAAAACCTCATGCAAGGCCGGGCCCATGAAATCATTGGCTTGCGTTAGTAATATGCGTTTTCCTGAAAGATCGAGCGGATTCATAGAAGTCTTAACGGTTATTTGATTAGGTGATTTTTTGTTTAGCTTAGCTTAGCAGACATCGAACGATACGATTGATTGCGCCACCTCCAAGAGATTAGGATGACAAGTCAATAAGCTCATGCCTATGAAAATTCTTGTAGCTCACAATCGTTATCGCTACCGAGGTGGAGAAGATACGGTGGTTGATGCTGAGGTCGATTTATTACGATGTCATGGTCATGAAGTGCTCGTTTATTTACGTGATAACGAAGAGCTCACGCGCATGAAAAATCACAGCGTAGCATTAGAAGCTTTGTGGTCCCACAAAACGGTATCTGATATCGTTGCCCTGTCCGAAAGATTCAGGCCGGAACTCATACATTCACACAATACATTTCCGCTTATTTCACCTTCGTTATATTCGGTTGCAAAGCAATTGAATGTACCTGTCATTCAAACGCTGCATAATTTTCGATTGATATGTCCGCAAGCCACACTTTTACGTAATGGCGCTCATTGCGAAGACTGTGTTGGAAATTTACCTTGGCGGGCAATTGCGCATCGATGTTATCGAAATTCGCTTGCGCAATCGACGGTATCAAGCAGCATGATCATGCTGCATCGATTACTACGAACCTGGCATACCAAAGTAACGCGCTATATCGTCTTGAATCAACTCTGCCGCGATAAATTTATCGCTGGTGGTTTACCTTTGGATTTGCTGCGGATTAAGCCGAATTTTGTTGATTCCGTTAAAGAGCCTGAATGGGTGCATCGCAGCGGCGGAATTTTTATAGGCAGACTATCGGAAGAAAAAGGCCTCAGAGTATTAGCTGAAGCGCTAACGCAATTACCCGATAGTCATATTGATGTGTATGGTAAAGGTGGATTGCAATCATTCGTTGAAAAGACTAGTGGCTTTAACTACAAAGGTTTTCGAGAACCTATTGAACTACAAGCCTGTTTACGGAAAGCTGCTTATTTGGTGGTACCTAGCACGGGTGTAGAAAGCTTTGGTCTGGTAGCGATTGAAGCGTTTGCCGCAGGAACTCCTGTTATCGCTAGCGCTCACGGAGGCTTACGCGAAATTGTAGTTCACGGTAAAACTGGCTTTCTTGTTGAGCCAGGAAATGCAGATGCACTAGCGCGAGCCATTGCCTTCGCTGAAGATCACCCCGATGAAATGAAAATCATGGGCCGTGCAGCTAGACACGCTTATTTATCCCGTTATACCCCTGATATCAATTACCGCCTCTTGATGAGTATCTACGGCGAAGCGGTTGAATCTATGGCGCGTATCCCTACGCATGCCCTTCCCTTTAAACGATCTGAAAAGGTCAGCTTACAAAAAATTGAGCACTAATTTTTATCAATCACCCTTACCCTATGCCGAAACTCGCACTTGTTGTTAATGAACCGCCGCCGTATAGAATTCCTATTTTTAATCGCGTTGCTGCCTTCAATGATATTGAACTAAAAGTTATTTTCTTTTGCATTCACGAACCGAATCGCTTTTGGAATTTGCCAACGATGGAATTCGATCATGAATTTTTACAAGAAAATGTGTACACGGTTAATGGCAGATACATCCATAACAATCCCGATGTCCTTTTTGCGCTAACTAAATTTGATCCCGACGTTGTGATCGGCAATGGATTTAATCCGACGCACCTATATGCCATGCTTTGGACCATGCTGCGTCGACGTGCCTACGTGCCAATGACCGATGGCACGCTGCAATCTGAACAGGGTCTGAGCAAAGTTCATCGATGGTTACGTCGCTTTGCTTATGCTCGTGGGCCGGCATTTATCGCGGCCAGTCAAGGTGGTATGGCTTTGTATCAGGATTATGGCGTTGAAGCCGATCGTTGTTATCAATCGTGCTTATGCATTGATAATGCTCGATTTTTTGAAAATCAACCAGTGACAGAAAAAAAATGGGATTTCATTTTTTGCGGACGCTTAGAACCGGCTAAATGTCCTGACTTTGCGCTCGAAGTAGCTGCACGCTGCGCGCAGCGTTTAGATCGACGTGTGAGCATTCTGATGGTGGGATCAGGCAGCATGGAAAATGCGTTGTGTGAACAAGCGAAACAATTAAGTCATTTGATTGACGTACATTTCACAGGCTTTGCCAGGCAAGAAGAATTGCCTCGTCTTTATCAATCAGCGAAACTATTTTTGTTTCCTACCAAAGCGGATGTGTGGGGAGTGGTTGCCAATGAGGCCTGCGCAGCGGGTTTGCCGGTATTAATTACGCCGTATGCAGGTGCCGCTGGTGAGCTGGTGATCGATGGAAAAAACGGCTTTATTCGCGAACTTGATGCCGATTCGTGGGCCGATTGTGCGATTCGACTATTGCAAAATGACAGGCGGCGCGAAGCCTTTGGACAGCATTCACAGTTACTAGTCAAACCGTATGATTTTGATGCCGCAGCACTAGGGATTATCGATGCGACTCTAGCAGCGTGCAGTCATTGCAGTAATGATCAGGCCGAAGTCAGCCGACCGGTTTGATAGTCCATGATGGCCTGCTCAATTTCAGCAACGGTATTCATAACAAAGGGGCCATACTGAACAATGGGCTCATTTAAAGGACGCCCCGCGATTAACAAAAACCTCGCACCTAATCCACCTGCGGTGAATTCCGCATGATCACCTTCGGTCAATACGATGCCCGTATGCGTTGTGAGTGTGGCCGCATGGCCTGATACATGAAGATTGCCTTCAAACAGATAGACCATAGAATTATGGCCCAGCGGGATGGGTAAAGTAACATTTGTCCCGGCAGGTAATTTCACATCGAGATAAATTGGCTCGGTGGTTAATCCCGCGATAGGACCACGGCTTACATCACCTTCTAACGGAACGTCACCGGCAATCACTTTGATGATTCCACCGTTAGTCAATGATTTGGTAGGAATTTCTTCGGGCGCAATATCACGATAGCCCGCAGGTTTCATTTTTTCTTTGGCGGGAAGATTGATCCAGAGTTGAAAGCCGCGCATGCGCCCTTCTTCTTGTTGTGGCATTTCTGAGTGAATAATGCCCCGCCCTGCCGTCATCCACTGCACACCACCACTTTTCAAATCGCCTTGATTACCCAAATGATCTTCATGCCGCATATGGCCATCGAGTATGTAGGTCACTGTCTCGAAACCTCGATGCGGATGCGATGGAAAACCTGCGATGTAATCACCAGGATTATCGGAAGAGAATTCATCAAGCATTAAGAAAGGATCTAGACGCGTACCATCACCATTGCCGATACTACGCCGTAACCTGACACCGGCACCATCGGAGGTACTGATCGCGGTGATGATGCGTGCGACTGTGCGTAGTTGAGGTTGATGAGTTGTCATATGAAAAATTCTCAGATAGTTAAAACAATTCTAAGTCGCTCGCCTGAAGATAACACCACTCGCCTTCACTGAGTTCTAGCGCTTCTAATCTTAAACGACCGATAGCAATTCTCTTAAGAGCTTGGCAGTGATTACCAGCAGCGGCAAGCATGCGTTTAACTTGGTGGTACTTGCCCTGCTCCACTACGATTTCTATTTGATGTTCGCCACGTGCCACGCATGACACGGCGGCTAATGGATGTGGCTCATCATGTAACTGCACGCCCTTGAGTAACGAGTCAATTAATTCTTGAGTGGCGGGTTCAGCGGTGGTTGCGAGATATAGCTTGGGAACATGCCTTTTGGGCGAGGACATGGCGTGATTAAATGCGCCATCATCGGAAAGTAATAATAAACCAGTCGTATCGTGATCGAGGCGCCCGATCGCTTGTACATCCCGCCAGCTAAATTGCTCAGGTAGCAAAGTCATCACACCAGGATGATTGCTAGGTTTGCGCGAACATTCAATGCCAGAAGGCTTGTTTAGGGCTATATAAACATGCTCGCGGTACTGCCACTCTTCATCAAAGAGCCTAAATTGTAAATCGCTGAGTTCGAATTCTTGGCGATAGTCGGTGACGACCGCACCATTGATGCTGACCTCTCCTTCAGCTATCAGCTGACGGCAATATTTGCGCGAACCAAAGCCCTGCGATTGCAGCATCCGATCAAGGGAAATTTTCTTCATGTGGGCACTGTAGCAGAACCACAGCGCCCACCTTATACCGACCAATTATTCCCTGGGTTTGACACTCTCATAGTTATTTCCCGGGCTATTGCCCGGACTGGTTGCAGAGCCAGAGTCTGAGTTACTGCCTGAATTACTGCTGCCCGAACTGTTACCGGAGCTGTTACCCGATTTAGTACCAAGGCTATAGTCAGAGTTGCTGCCTGAGTTGCTGCTACCTGAGCTATTTTTTTCTCCTCCTGTTTCAGCATCTCCGGCCTTAGAAGCCCCCGAGCTAGAGCGTTTATGGGATTTTTTGTGAGACTTCGAGTGAGATTTTTTCTTTTTCCCTGTAGCTTTTTCAGACTCAGTAGCGGCGCCTGTCGCACCGGATTCGCTGGTACTTTGCCCCGATATCTGACGAGCATTGTTTTCTATTTCTTGGGCTCGCTGGGGATCGTTACTTTCTCTAATACCTTGAGAAGTCGATGACTCAGCATGGGCCCACGTAGCTGAAATCATCAGCAAAAATAAACCACTGGTGAAAGATTTGCGCATAAGTCCTCCTTGAATTATTTGTCGCGACAACAAAGACGGGACATCCCGGCTGAATTCAGACTGGTGAATATCTTTGTAGTTTCAACAAGAAGGAGTACAGATCAACAATAACTGACGATGGTTTGATAATCAACGCGACTTTGAGTCAAATTTTCTAGCAAAAATTACTTTTGAGCTTCACTTTCATTTTCAGTAGCAGGCTGAGCAGCCTCTTTATAAAATTCTTCGGGTGAATTTGAAGTATTTACTGGCTGGGTTGTTGCGGTAGATGTTGCAGTTGGTTCTGTAGTATCGGCTTTAGTAACGGATTTAGTTTCTGCTTGCTTCACATGGCGTTCAAGTAGAGTAATGATCGCTATGTGATTTTGTGATTTGGCAAAATCAATCGCATTTAATCCGAGTTCATTTTTCGCTGTAACGTCGGCACCTTCTTCAATCAAAAATTGTACTGAAGCTAAATGCCCACCGCGAGACGCCATCATCAACGGCGTAGTTTTGTTAGGTGATTCAGCATCAATATAGGCTGAGTTTTCGATTAATTTTCGCATCAGCACTACATTACCAACAGCACTGGCGTAATGCAGTGCTGTCCAACCGGGGCGGTTAATTTCTGCGCCTTTGTCGATAAGTTCTAGTGCTGCTTTAGTATCACCATTAAAAGCAGCAATCATGAGTGCTGTATCACCATTGCGCGAACGTGCATCAAGTTGCACATCAGGATGTTTTATCAGCAAAGCAAACACTCTCCATGCTCTATGTCGAATCGACAGAATTAATGCAGTGTCTAGCCGCTCAGGCTCAATAGTATTGGGATCAAAACCCCGCTGCAGTAGTAAGTGACAACGCAGAGCATCATCAATTTCTATCGCGGCAAACCACTCTTCGTAGGAATTCGATTTGCGTGCGAGGGGTTCCAAAAGTTTTTCTAAACCCGGTAGTAATGCCGCGGCAAATAATTGGCGCCTGGAAGGATCGTGTGGATGATCTTTCATAAAATTATTCAAGCTCCCGAAAAATTAATGCGGGATGTGAAACAGCGTTTTGAAATTGCTTGTTGTAGCTGCTGCCAGGGTGGCGAGCGGTACTTCCTTCAAATCAGCCAGATATTCAGCCACATGCCTCACAAAGCCCGGCTCATTGGTCTTGCCTCGCATAGGCACTGGGGCCAGATAGGGTGAATCTGTTTCGATCAGCATTCTTTCCAAAGGTACAGCACGTGCGACGGCTTGCAGATCTTTGGCATTTTTGAAGGTCACGATGCCAGAAAACGAAATATAAAATCCCATCGCTATAGCCGCGTTGGCGACGTCCAGAGATTCGGTAAAACAGTGCATGACACCAGCCACACCGCCTTGATCGGTACCGGCTTTTTCTTCATGCAGGATACGAAGCGTATCTTCAGAGGCATTGCGAGTATGAATAATTAGTGGCTTACCGCATGCACGAGAGGCACGGATATGTACGCGAAAGCGTTCGCGCTGCCACTCAAGATCACCTTTCATACGAAAATAATCCAAACCCGTTTCACCAATCGCAATGATGCGTGGATGCTTTGCGAACTCGACTAATTGTTCGGTGCTGGGTTCGGGCGTGTCTTCGTAATCTGGATGTACACCAACCGATGCATAAATATTAGGAAAGGCTTCGGCGAGCGCCAATACCTGAGGGAATTCTGGCAAGGTCACAGAAACGCACAAGGCGTCACTGACCTGATTAGCCTGCATCGTGGCTAAAATTTCAGGCAGCCTTTCGGCCAACTCGGGGAAATTAATGTGGCAGTGAGAGTCAACAAACATAAAAACAGCCGATCAAATGCGAACCGACCGTATTGTACGCTGCTAGCTCACATCGTATGGGTAGAGCGCGTCGATCCCAATGCCGTACCTAACAACTCTTCTATACGCTGACGCAGCCGACGTCCGGAATCGTCATCGGGTAAATGAATGCCAAATCCTTGCGTATGGCGATTACCCGCTCCCAAAGGCGTGATCCATGCCACCTTGCCCGCAATCGGATAGCGTTGCTCATCCTGCATCAAGCTGAGAAGTAAAAACACTTCATCGCCTAACTTGCAGACGCGGTTACCCGGTACAAAAATTCCACCGTTACGCAGGAACGGCATATAGGCCGCGTACAGCGCAGCGCGATCGCGTATTGAGAGTGAAACAACGGAGGGGCGGAGTAAAGAAGAATCTGAAGAGCTTGAAAATTCTTGCACGGCGATTCGGTCCATTCGAAAAACTAGCCTACGCCGAACGCCAACTTCGACTCATCGTCGCTGGTGCGTTTTACCGAAACAGCTCGGCGTACTCTAGCAGCATGTCTTCTATGAAAAGCTTTGCCGACAAAGGGTGCTCTGAAACGGCGCGGCGCGAGGCGGCATCGCGCACAGCTTTTTGAAGTCGGTCGACCGTCACTCGTGCGGCCAGCGCGGCAAGGCTGCTGCGATGCTCTGGGTAGTAGCGTACACGGTCAGCGAGCTTAATCGCCAGAAGATCATAGAGCCAGCGCTGTTGCCATGCTAGCAGTTGTGAGAGAGCGATTTTTTGTAGCCGATCTGCCACGCTTAAGGCCGATGCAAGATCGGGTTTTGCCAATTGGGATAGCCAGTCATGTTGAGCTTCAGCGAATTCACCTTGTGAAGCTTCTAACGCTGCCAAAGGTGCACCACCCTGCTCTGCCAGCCAGCGTTGTGCGTCATCTAAACCCTGGGTCTTGAGCCAATCGTGCGCTGCTGCTGCATCGGGCATAGCCATTGCGAATTGTCTGCAACGCGAACGGATGGTGGGTAATAAGCGGTCGATACGATCCGAGACCAATAAAAAAACGGTATCGGGTGGAGGTTCTTCCAAGGTTTTTAATAACGCATTCGCGGAAGGCGCATTCAAGGCTTCAGCGGGATAGAGCAAGATAACTCGACGACCGGCTCTATGCGTTGATACATTCATGAAGCCAGCGAGTGAACGAATTTGCTCAATACGAATATCGCGCGAAGGTGTTTTGCTGCTAGCGGATTTTTTTGTGGTGGCTTCATCGCCCTCGCTGGCAGAATCGTCGTCATCTTCCGCATCTAACGCCTCGGGACGTACACGACGATAGTCGGGGTGGCTGTACTGTTCGAACCACCCGCAGGAAGCGCACGTGCCGCATGCGTGGCCATCGACCGATGGTGTTTCACACAGCAAAGAGCGGGCGGCGTGTTCTGCAAAATCGACTTTACCTATCCCATTCGGACCATGAATCAATAGCGCGTGCGGCATGCGTTCGCGCATTTGTTGCCAGCGCTGCCAATCCTGTGCCTGCCATGGATAAAGAAAATCACTCATCCAACTGATCGATCAATTGTTCTAGTTGCTGTGTGACTTTGGCTAGTGGCTGGGTGGAGTCCACTACGAGTATACGGTGAGGAAATTGTGCGGCACGCTGCAGATAAGCATTGCGTACTTTTTCAAAAAAATCATGTTTTTCGCGTTCAAATTTATCCAGCGTTCGGGTGTTATCTAAACGCGCTCTGGCGACGTCCAGTGGCACGTCGAACAGCAGAGTTAAATGAGGTTGAAAGTCGGCATGAACCCATTGTTCGAGTATGTCGAGTTTGTGCGTCGATAATTGTCGACCGCCTCCTTGATAGGCAAAGGAGGCATCGGTAAATCGATCCGAAATAACCCAGTCGCCTCGCTCCAAAGCAGGCGCAATCAATTTGGCTATGTGCTCGCGCCGTGAAGCAAACATCAGTAGCGCTTCCGTTTCAAGATGCATGGGTTCATGCAATAAGAGTTCGCGCAAGCGCTCGCCTAAAGGTGTGCCACCCGGCTCACGCGTGGTAACAACGGATTTTCCTTTTGCGCGCAGATACGCAGAGATGGATTCAACGTGAGTGGATTTACCTGCGCCATCGATACCTTCGAAGGTAATGAACTTGCCTTTAACCATGAATGCCTGCTAGCTATGCCCTCGTTTATGACTATCTGCGCTGATATTTGTTGACGGCTTTGTTGTGGTCATCAAGATTATCTGAAAACTGACTACTGCCATCACCTCTGGCCACAAAAAATAAATCTTTGCCCGGCGCCGGATTCAATGCTGCATCAATCGCATCTTTGCCAGGTAACGCGATAGGTGTTGGTGGTAATCCGCTGCGTGTATACGTATTGTAGGGTGTGTCAGTCAGCAAATCTTGTTTTCGGATGTTGCCATCGAAGCGTTCACCCATGCCATAGATGACGGTCGGATCAGTTTGTAGCAACATGCCACGCCGCATACGGTTAACAAATACGGAAGCGATCTTGGCTCGCTCAGCGGCTTTTCCGGTTTCTTTTTCTACGATAGACGCCATGATCAGTGCCTCATACGGATTATCGTAGGGTAAATCGGCGGTACGATTAGCCCAGGATTGCTTAAGCTTTTTCATCAACTGCTGGTGCGCTTGTTGGTAGATTGTCAGATCACTGGTGCCGCGCTCAAAGACATAGGTGCTGGGATAAAAAATTCCTTCGGGATGTGGAAATCCAGGCGCTACTTTTTCCAGCAATTGCTCGACAGTTAAATCCGCGCTTTCCTGCTTTAACCATTTTTGCTTAGACAGCTCGACACGCATTTGAAGGAAGGTCCAACCTTCAATGATCGTGAGCGATTCTTTGATCGTGTTGCCGCGTACCAGCTGGTCAAGCAAGCCTATCGGATTGGTGCCGGGCTCAATCCGGTAGCTTCCCGGCTTAATAGCTGCGCCCTTCCCCATGCCTCGCGCCAAAAATTCCATTAACCAGTGGTTTGCAGGTATGTCTTGGGCTTGTACTTGTTTCATGGCCGAGCGCAAGCCACTGCCGGGCGCGATATTGAATTCTATGGACTGACCATTAGGTGCAATTAATGGGTCACGTACCCAATACACCAGAAAGGCGCTGCTAAGGAGCGCTAACAGGACGATCAGTGCTACGAGTTTTTTTATTATTCCCAATGTCGACTCCCTCGCCTTGCTTGGCTGCGCTAGTATTTAAGACTGCGCAGGCTTTTACGGGCCTTTTCAACGCGATTTGCCGCGCGCCTCTATAATCCGTCCCGTAATGATAGCTTCCTACAGGGAATTACACCGAATTCATGGCTGAACCCTCATCAACATGGCTGGATTTTCTGAGTAAGCAAGGTGTGCCGGCTGCTGCGGCCACGGGCTCGGAATCAGCTGTTGCAGTGCCTCCCAATCTTTTAGAGCATGGATTTATCAGCCCCATGATTGACCATGGGATCTTGTCTGTATCTGGCCAAGATGCGATAAATTTTCTTCAAAATCAGCTAACTAACGATCTCGCCAGCCTAGATGAGCACCATGCTCAGCTCTCCGGCTATTGCGCTGCGAATGGTCGCTTGTTGGCGACGGTGCTGCTCTGGAAATCTGGTGAGAGCATCCTGATGCTGTTACCGCACAGTCTGCTGGCCTCATTTCAAAAACGGCTGCAAATGTTTGTGCTGCGCGCCAAAGTGCAGCTGGAGGATGTCAGCTCTTCGGTGGTCGTTATTGGTTTGGGTGTCGCTCAGCAGCGCCCCCTCGAATTGGCTGGGCTTCCAGCACACGCCTTCGAATTATCAGCATCATTTGATGGCCAAATGATTCGTATGCCTGATGCTGCTGGGTTTGCGCGGTATCTTTGGATAGGTGGTCAAGAACACGCGCCAGAGCTATGGGATAAGGTGGCTAGCCAAGTTTCTATCGCCCCTCCTGCCGCGTGGCATTGGACGCAAATTCAAGCAGGTCTGCCACAAATTCTTGAGCCTACGCGCGAAAAGTTTGTTCCTCAAATGGTGAATTTCGAATTGATCGGTGGGGTTAATTTCCGCAAAGGTTGTTACCCAGGACAAGAAATCGTCGCCCGTAGCCAGTATCTCGGTAAGCTAAAAAGGCGCATGCAATTGGCAACCGCAAATGCCACCATGGTGTTGCCGGGTACCGAGGTATTTTCTGATGCCGATCCCGGGCAACCCTGCGGCATGGTGGTTAACGCCGAACTTGGCCCCGATGGACGTTTGGCCTGCTTAGTTGAAATGAAGCTGGAACTTTTAGGCTCGAATATTCATCTTCAGAGTTTAGAAGGGCCGCGCTTAGAGTTTGAAGCATTACCTTATTCGCTAGAAGCGGCATCCTGAAATGGATTTGTATGTCTACTATCGCGTGCAACATCAATATAGCGCTGAGCTGCAAGCGATAGTCATGAATATGCAAAAAAACCTAAGTAATCTCCATCAGCTCAGTTTTTCACTTAAGCGTAGAGTTGAAAAAAATGTGGATTACCAAACTTGGATGGAAATTTATTTTTCCGTTTCAGATGAATTTGTCGCTGTATTGGATCATGCCGTAACCAGCGCTGGCTTAATGCGTTTGATTGATGGTGAGCGTCACAACGAAATTTTTGTGGATATGCCTACATGTGCCTGATCGTTTTCGCATGGAAGTTACTGCCTACGTGCCCACTCATCATGGCAGCGAATCGAGATGAGTTTTTCAATCGTCCCGCCAAAGCTGCCGACTGGTGGGATGATTGCCCAGACGTATATGCCGGACGCGATTTACAAGAAGGTGGAACGTGGTTAGGTATTAATCGGCAAGGCCGCTTTGCTGCGCTGACCAATATTCGCAATGGCCAGCCACGTCGTGCTGACTTACGTTCGCGTGGTGAATTGGTTGCTAGCTATTTGGATTCGGAACAAAGCGCCGGGGATTATCTAGCTAAGGTGCAGCAAACTGCTGACCACTACAATGGTTTTAATCTATTGATCGGCGATGGTGAGCATGTGTTTTGGTTCTCGAAAGAGAATGGTTCCGAAGCATTGCAACTACAGCCAGGTATTTACGGTTTATCGAATGGCAGCTTAGACACTCCATGGCCCAAGGTGGTTCGGGCAAAGGCGCAATTTTCTAGTCTGCTATGTCAAAGCGCGCCTGATGATGCGTATTTCGATATGCTCTCTGACACTACCCATGCATCTGACAATCGTCTGCCGGACACGGGTGTTAGCTTGGAGTGGGAGCGCCTGTTATCACCTATTTGCATTGAGTCGCCCGACTACGGAACTCGTGCCTCAACGCTTTTGAAAGTGCATGGCGCTGGCAGCGCTGAATTGCATGAGCGAGTGATTCGCTAAAACAGTAGGACAACTTGTTAATCAAGTTTCAGATGCATGAGCCGATGCGGCATATCGGCTTCTGAAAATTCTTCACCCTCAGCAATGAATCCTTGCTTTTCATAAAAGGCCAAAGCATGCGTTTGTGCGTGCAGCAGCAAATTCTTATGTCCCTCTCTGCGCGCCTGATGCAATAGTGCTTGCAAGATTTCTGTACCTAAGCCTGAGCCCCTTAAAGGCTTAATTACCGCCATACGACCTATATGTCCATCGGGAAGTAAACGGCCTGTGGCTACCGGTTGACCTTCTTCGTCATAGGCAATTGCATGAGTGCTGACTTCGTCATCCTCATCCCATTCCAATTCAAAGGGTACATTTTGTTCAATCACGAAAACTTCGATACGCACACGTTGCGCATCTTCACGCACGCTTTCCCAGTCACCCGTAATAATCCTAAAACTCATAGCTTGACTGGACAGCCTTTTTCGTAAGCTATCAATACATCGCGCCAACTCTGAGGCACGGGTTCACTTTTGCGGATGCGGCTGTCGGCATGTACGTACATCATTTCGCCTGAGATGAGCAATTCATCCCCTTTAAAAATTTCCAAAACAAAACGCATCGAGCTTCGACCCAACTCTGAACAGCGAACACCAATATCTAATACATCATCAAACCGTGCAGGTGCGTGATATTCGATAGTGGCCTTGCGCGCAAATAACTCCAAACCTGTTTGCGCCTGAGCGATAACATCAGGTAAAGCCAGCTCACGCCAATATTCGGTGAATGCGACATCAAAATAATTTAAATAATTACCATTGAAGACAATAGCCTGCATATCCACTTCAGACCAACGCACGCGTAGCGCATGAAAAAAAGAAAAATCGTGTCTCGCCATAATAAAAAATTATTAATTATTCAGTAAGAAAGCGTGCAATCAGTTGATTCACCAACGCTGGATTTTCATGCACGATCCAATGCGTATGTTCAGGTAATCGTTCGATGACTAAATCATCAACCAGTGATGGTAAGTCATCCAACAAAATTGGTAGTAGTGCTTTGTCTTGCATACCCCAAATAACACGCACCGGCACCTTGCAATGAAAATTTTTCGGATCAAGCGTAAGTTTGCCCGCACCCAAATCATCACCATTCGGTGGATATAGCGGTGTAGCCCGATAATAGTTAACACCACCAGTTACACCGCGCGCCCAATTAGCGTGATAGCGCGCACGTGTTGATTCATCAAACCAATGATCTGATGGACGGCCCATGCCGAGCATCAGTTGTTCCATCACACGAAAATTATCTTTAGCGAGCGCTTCTTCAGAACCCGTCGCACGTAACCAATTCATGTAGGCGCTTGCCTCTTGCTGCGGCTTATCGTGAGCAAGCGCCATCGCAAAGGGATAGGGATGAGTTGAATTAATGATGATTAAACGCTGCACCAAATGTGGCTGGCCGATAGCGACATTCCAGGCTGAAGCCCCGCCCCAATCATGCGCCACCAGTATGCAGCTCTCATAACCTAAGTGCGCAATTAATTGCTCAACATCTTGAGTCAGTAATTTGGGGCGATAAGCAGATACATCAGACGGCTGATCGGAGAGATTAAATCCGCGTAGATCAGGCGCGACAGCAAAATGCGTGTTTCCAAATGCCTGCAATTGCTCATGCCATGCGAACCAAAATTCTGGGAAGCCATGCAAAAAAAGGATGAGTGGCTTACCGCGCTCACCCGCACTGGCGTAATGCAGTCGTATACCGTTAGGCAGTGCCGCGAACTGACCTTCTTGTATGCTCGCTCTCACGATTAGTGCCCCTTGAGACCCGCTTGAAGTTTTTCACGCACATGCGGTGCGGCTTCATACGGGTCACTAGGATTGCGGCCAGTGACAATATCTTCCATACGGCGCTGTACATTGCCTAACGCACCAGGATGTGAATAAATATAAAACGTGTTGTTACGAATCGCATCAAAGGTGCGTTGAGCGACATCGGCTGCACTGACCTTACCAGAGGAAACCGCTTTTTCAAGTACCGCTTGCGATACTTGCTGACTGATCGTTGGACCCTCATCAGATTTCAAGTCATCTGGCCGATTTTTGTGTGACTGGCTGATACCTGTTTGTACGAAATAAGGACACAGTACCGATGCGCCGATAGGTGCTTCGACTAGCGATAGATCGTGATATAGACTTTCTGAAATGGATACCACCGCATGTTTTGATACATTGTAGATGCCCATCGTTGGTGGGTTCAACAAGCCAGCCATGGAAGCAGTGTTCACGATATGTCCTTCGTAATGAGGGTCACTCTTTGCGCACTCGAGCATTAATGGCGTGAATACCCGAACTCCATTGATCACACCCCAGACATTGACCCCGAGTACCCATTCCCAATCCGCGCGTGAGTTTTCCCAGATAAGACCGCCAGCTCCCACGCCTGCATTGTTAAACACTAAATGCACCGCACCGAATCGCTTCATCGCTGCATCTGCCAGTGCTTCAACTTGCTCACCTTTACTGACATCGCATAGTTGAAAAATGACTTCAGCGCCTGCTGTTTCTAATTCTTTAGCTGTATTGGCTAACGCCTCTTTTTGTACATCGGCCAACACTAATTTCATATCTATGCTAGCGCCTAAAAAGGCAAACTCGCGACCAAAGCCACTGGCGGCACCCGTGATAACAGCGACGCGCTTACTAAAATTTTTCATCGTAGTTTGCTGATAATTTAGATTAATTTGACTAATTGTTTGCCGAAGTTTTTTCCGCGCAAAAGTCCAATAAAGGCTTCAGGCGCACTTGCTAAACCTTGTGAAATTGTTTCCCGGAATTTCAGCTTGCCACTTGCGACCAAGCCCCCGATTTCGCCTAAGCCTTCAGGCCATAACTCCATATGCTCAGACACGATGAAGCCTTGAAGCATTAAACGCATCGACAAAATGACGCGCATATTATGGATAGGCATTGGTTGGCCGTCGTAGCCAGAAATCAGGCCGCACAGAGCGATGCGACCATAGGGATTCATACGAGCCAGTACTGAATCCATCACCACACCGCCTACATTTTCAAACAAGCCATCAATGCCATCGGGTGCGGCAGCTTTGACGTCTTTATAGAGATTGCCGCCCTTGTAATCGATGCAGGCATCAAAGCCTAATTCATTCACGACGAAATCACATTTTTGCTTGCCACCTGCAATGCCTATGACGCGGCATCCGTGTAATTTTGCGAGTTGTCCCACTACGCTACCTACCGCACCACTGGCAGCGGATACCGCGATGGTCTGCCCGGCTTTCGGCTGAATAATTTTATTCAGACCATACCAGGCCGTCATACCGGGCATGCCTACCGCACCTAAATAAGCTGACATAGGAATATGGGTGGTATCTACTTTTTTTAATAGTGCGCCATCTGAAACGCCTATTTCAGTCCAGCCAAACATACCTACAACTTTGTCGCCCACCTTAAATTTTGCATTCTTGGATTCGATGACTTCGCCAACGGTGCCACCGATCATGACTTCATCCAGTGCTTGAGGTGCGGCATAACTTTTTACATCTTCCATACGCATGCGCATGTATGGGTCGAGTGAGAGATAGTGGTTACGCACCAGAAGCTCACCCTCTTTAATTGAGGGAACGGGTTTGGTCACAAGGCGAAAATTTTCTGGAGTCACAACACCTTGTGGACGTGATGCGAGAACCATGCACTGATACGTTGTCATGACTATTCCTTTATGGAGGGAGATTTGCTGGAAATATCGAGGCGAGTCGTATGCTTAATGTATTTGAAAGTACCCATCGCTTTTGCCACCAATCGATCGCCATCGTGTAGATCGGCTTCACAAAAGCATAGCGTGGTTGATCGATGAAAGGCATGACCACTTGCTACGAGTCGGTGACCAGGCTTGCCGCTGGGTTGAAGAAAACTGGTTTTCATTTCGACGGTAACGCATGCACGCGATTCAACATCGAGCGATCGACCTGCCATTGCCATCGCTACATCCAGCAAGGTCATCACCACACCGCCATGAGTGACTTGCCAACTGTTCATATGACGCGGCTCTAGATTGAGCGCGACCTGCGACTTACCGCCTTCCATGCCCAAATACTCAACACCGACTTCATCAAGAAACGGAATATCGAACGGAAAAGCTGTACTCGTCATGATTAGATGATGACCGCTGACACGCCGCCATCAATGGCGAGCGTTTGACCAGTGATGTGCTTGCCTGCAGCGCTAGAAAACAAGACTACAGCGCCTTTCAAATCTTCATCATCACCTAAGCGACGAAGCGGTGCGCGTTGTATGGCGTCTTCACCCATAGTCTCAAGTAGGCCACGCGACATTTTTGATGGGAAAAACCCGGGCGCGATACCGTTCACGGTAATGCCATATTTACCCCATTCACCCGCTAAGGTGCGCGTGAAATTAATCACGGCTGCTTTGGAGGTGTTGTAGGCGAGTGTTTGCATGTTGGCGCCATTACCCGCAAGGCCAGCGATCGATGCAATATTCACGATGCGACCATAGTTACGTGGAATCATGGAGAGCTTGCCTATCGATTGCGACAGCAAAAAAATGCTACGCACATTTAAGTCCATAACTTTATCCCACGCTTCTACCGGATGATCTTCAGCAGGTGCGCCCCATGTTGCGCCAGCATTATTGATCAAGATATCAACGTGACCCAAATGCTTTATCGCTGCTTCAGCCAATGGCTTGATGGATTCTTCTTTACCTAAATCAGCAGCGATAGCCACAGCATCGATACCCATTTTTTTGAGATGTGCAACGGCTTCATCTAATTCATTTTGCTTACGCGATGAAATGACTAATTTCGCGCCCTGCTCACCCAAGGCTTCTGCCATTTGCAGGCCCAGACCGCGTGAGCCACCGGTGATGAGCGCAGTGCGACCAGTGAGATCGAATAATTGTTTAGTTGTGTGCACGTGGCCTCCAGTATTTTTGTTATGGGCTAAAGAAATTTACTTTACTTCGTAATCCATGCATTGCCGATCAAGACGTACAGCGCCAACAAAAGGCTTCAGTGCAACGTGCTGAGGGTGGTCTTGGTACGCTTGTAATGTAGCCAACGAATCAAACTCTGAGTACAGCACCACATCGTAGGTGCAGTCATAGCCTGGCTTAGCTAATTCCACTTCAAATGTATGAATGCCGGGAACCACATCCGAGCAGGCATCTAATAAGGCTTTCATTTTTATGGCGTTCTCTGATTTGTCAGCACCTTCAGCATGATCTTTGAGTCGCCACATCACAATATGCTTAATCATGGTCATTCCATTCGAAGTATTTGCAAGCAGGGTTAAAACCAATCGTCCTGCATGGCTAAGGTGGTCTTATCTAGTGAATCGAGTAAATCTAATTGCGCATCGACGCGTGGTAATTCCCAACGGAAAAACCAATCACAGGCTTGCCGTTTACCCGCATAGAACGCTTGATCGCTGCGTTTAGGGGTATGGGCAGCGATTGCTTGTTCTAACCATATCCAGCTCATAACTAAATGGCCAAATGCTTCAAGATAGACCGCAGCGTTTGCTAAAGTTAAATTTAAATCATTCGTGCCGTGCAAGACTTCAGTGGTGTGCAGAAGGCGTTTCCATCGCTTGCCCAAAGCCCCACTGTGATCAGTGAGTTGGCAATTTTCAGCACGTACTAAAGTATGAAGAATTTTTTCTGATAACAACTTCATCGCAGCGCCGCTATTCATCACCACTTTTCGACCTAAAAGGTCAATTGCTTGTATGCCGTGTGTGCCTTCATGAATGGGATTTAAACGATTGTCGCGATACAGTTGTTCGACGTTGTATTCGCGGGTGTAACCGTATCCACCATGAATTTGAATCGCGAGATTATTCGCTTCTAAGCACCATTGTGATGGCCAGGATTTAGCAATCGGCGTCAATATGTCTAGTAGCAGTGTGGCGGATGCTCTGGCTTCAGCGCTGTCGGCAGTTTTTTCTTCATCCACCAAACGAGCGCAATACAAAATCAGCGCCAAGCCACCTTCAACATAGGATTTTTGCGCTAACAGCATGCGGCGTACGTCGGTATGTTCTATCAACGGTACTTGTGGCTGCGATGGGTCTTTGTTCGCGGGCGGTCTGCCCTGGGGTCGATTACGCGCGTAATCTAATGACTGTAAATAGCCGGTATAGCCCAACATGACTGCACCTAGCCCAACACCAATGCGTGCCTCGTTCATCATATGAAACATGGCAGCTAAACCATGATGCAACTTACCGACTAAATAAGCGACGGCTCCGGGCTTACCCTGGGGTTGGTATTTTCCTTCACCAAAATTCAGCAAGCAATTGGTGGTGCCGCGATAGCCCATTTTATGATTTAAGCCAGCGAGTACAACATCATTACGTTCGCCAACTGAGCCATCCTCGTTGACTAAAAATTTTGGAACGATGAATAAAGAAATTCCTTTAACGCCAGGTATTAATTTGCCATTCACATCAGGAACTTTAGCCAGCACTAGATGAATAATGTTTTCTGAGAGATCATGTTCGCCTCCCGATATCCACATTTTATTGCCGCGCAGGCGATAGCTGCCATCGGGTTCTGCAATCGCTTGAGTAAGAATGTCCGACAAACTTGAACCGGCCTGTGGCTCGGACAAACACATAGTGCCGAAAAAACGTCCGGCCAAGATGGGTTTTACAAATTGCTCTATTTGTTGAGCCGAACCGCATTTCAACAGCGTGTTGGCATTGCCTATGCTGAGCATGGGGTAGGCAGACGTAGCTACGTTGGCACCGTTAAACCAGGCAAATCCTGCTTTCTCAAGCAAACAAGGTAACTGCATACCTCCAAGTACGGCATCGTGCCCTGCGGTGATAAGTCCGGCTTCGGTGAATGCCTCTAACGCTTGACGCACTTCGGGAATGATATGAACGCGCTCACCATCGAAGTGAGGTTCGTTTTGATCTGATTTTTTATTGTGATTAGCGAATTTATCCGTCGCTAATTGTTCGCACAGATCGAGTACGGCATCAAAGGTTTCGCGACTATGCTCTGAAAAGCGCTGGCGCTGAATCAGGGATTCAGCATCCAGCCATTCATAGAGAAGAAAATCCAGGTCGCGTCTGGATAAAGTAGTTGATGCCATTGCCAGATTGCCGCAGCGTCAGAAGTTTTAAACGCTGTTAGACAACTTCAAACAAACCAGCGGCACCCTGTCCGCCACCAATACACATAGTGACGACAACATATTTAACACCGCGACGCTTACCTTCGATCAGCGCATGACCAGTCAAACGTGCGCCTGAGGTGCCATAAGGATGGCCAACCGCAATCGCGCCACCATTCACATTCAAACGGTCCATAGGAATGCCCAGCGTATCGGCGCAGTACAAGACTTGCACGGCAAAGGCTTCGTTCAGCTCCCACAGCCCAATGTCATCCACTTTTAAGCCTGCTTTTTTCAGCAACTTGGGAATCGCATAGATAGGACCAATGCCCATTTCGTCGGGTTCACATCCCGCCACAGCGAACCCGCGGAAAATACCCATTGGAGTTTTACCTGCAGCAGCAGCGGCTTTATCACTCATAACAATCGCAATCGATGAGCCATCCGAAAATTGGCTGGCATTGCCTGCGGCGATCACACCACCGGGAATTGCTGTGCGAATTTGTGACACGCCTTCATACGTGGTGTCAGCACGAATACCTTCATCAACCGATGCGGTGACTTCGCGCGTAATGATCTGACCGGTCTCTTTGTCAGCGACGGCCATCGTGGTGGTTAACGGAACGATTTCATCATCGAATTTGCCAGCGGCTCTGGCAGCTGCGGCGCGCTGTTGGCTTTGCACGCCGTAATGATCTTGGCGATCACGGGCTATGTTGTACCGCTTTGCCACCGTCTCAGCGGTTTGCAGCATAGGCCAGTAAATTTCTGGCTTATGTTGATTGAGCCAGGCGTCGTTCACCATGTGCATGTTCATTTCATTTTGCACACAAGAGATCGATTCAACGCCACCGGCAGCATAGATGTCTCCTTCACCTGCAATCACGCGCTGCGCAGCAGTCGCAATGGTTTGCAGACCAGACGAGCAAAAGCGATTGATGGTCATGCCAGACGTCGTTACCGGACAGCCGCCACGCAAGGCAATTTGGCGCGCAATATTAAAGCCGGTTGCACCTTCAGGATTGGCGCAGCCAATGATCACGTCTTCTACCTGGCCTGCTTCAATCCCTGCGCGCGCGATGGCCGCTTGCAGAGCGTGTCCACCCAAGGTTGCCCCATGAGTCATGTTGAAGGCGCCTTTCCAAGATTTGGTTAGAGGCGTTCGTGCAGTAGATACGATGACGGCGTCGGTCATAGGAGTCTCCAATAATGTTTGTTTATTCCCGTCGGCAGCAACAGTGCCAGCGTCGCGCCTAGGCCCTTAAGTTCCATAATTTCCGCTAGTTTGGCTGGCTTTACGATGGAATTTTGGCCCAGCAATAGGCTTTTGCCGAGAATAGCACAGCTAACAGCACGACCGTTCGATAATCGAGCTTAGCTATTGGAGGTTCGCGTAAGTTTCTGTAAGTTTTTTGCAAGTTGTGTGTAAGCTTTAGTGCCTACACTCGGCCCCATTGTGCGGTATTGCATTCGCGCAATTATAATTGTAAAAATATTAAGGAGATATCATGGCTACTGCCGATGCGCAAGCACAAGGCATCACGGCTGAAGAACGCAAGGTTATTTTCGCCTCTTCACTAGGTACTGTTTTTGAGTGGTATGACTTCTATTTGTACGGGTCACTTGCCGCCATTATTGCTAAGCAATTTTTTGCTGGCACCGATCCGAACACTGCATTTATTTTCGCATTGCTGGCCTTTGCGGCTGGTTTTTTGGTTCGTCCATTTGGCGCCATCGTATTTGGCCGCTTGGGCGATATGGTGGGACGTAAATACACTTTTCTAGTCACCATCCTTCTTATGGGCGCCTCGACGTTTATCGTCGGACTGTTGCCTAACTACGCCAGTATCGGTATCGCAGCTCCTGTGATTCTGATTACTCTGCGTATTTTGCAAGGTTTGGCGTTGGGCGGTGAATATGGCGGTGCTGCAACCTATGTTGCTGAGCATGCACCGGATGACAAACGTGGCGCGTTCACGGCTTGGATTCAAACAACTGCTACTTTGGGCTTGTTCCTTTCGCTGATGGTGATTCTCGCGACTCGTACCGCGATTGGTGAAGAAGCTTTCGCTGATTGGGGCTGGCGTATTCCTTTCCTGGTTTCGATTTTCTTGCTGGGTATATCCGTGTGGATTCGTTTGTCTATGAATGAATCACCAGCGTTCCAACGCATGAAGGATGAAGGCAAGATTTCCAAGGCGCCTTTGTCGGAAGCTTTCGGCCAGTGGAAAAATCTAAAGCTCGTTATTCTTGCGTTAGTTGGCTTAACAGCAGGTCAGACCGTCGTTTGGTACACAGGTCAGTTTTACGCCTTGTTTTTCATGACTCAAATCTTGAAAGTGGACGGCCCTACGGCCAACATTCTGATCGCAGCATCGCTGTTGATTGGTACACCATTCTTCATTGTGTTTGGCTCCCTGTCTGACAAAATTGGGCGTAAGAAAATCATCATGGTCGGTTGCGTTCTTGCCGCCTTGACCTACTTCCCGATTTTCAAGGCCTTGACTCATTACGCCAATCCAGCACTTGAGGCTGCTCAAAACAGCTCCCCTGTAGTGGTAGTGGCCGATCCCGCAGAATGTCAGTTCCAGTTCAACCCGACCGGAACTAAGAAGTTCACTTCATCCTGTGATATTGCCAAAGCCAAGCTTGCCGCAGCTTCAGTGAACTACAAAAATGAAGTTGCCCCTGCAGGAACTGTGGCTTCGATCAAGGTGGGTGACAAAACGCTTGAGTCCTATAGCGCCGTTGGTCTTTCTAAAGAAGATGCTACTGCTAAAGACAAAGAATTCTCTGGCCAGCTAAAAGATTTGATCAAGGAATCTGGCTATCCAGCCAAGGCAGACTCGGATCATATCAACAAGCCTATGGTTCTGTTATTACTCTTTATTTTGGTGCTTTACGTGACGATGGTGTACGGTCCGATAGCAGCGATGCTGGTTGAGATGTTCCCTACTCGCATACGTTATACCTCCATGTCCTTGCCCTACCACATCGGTAACGGCTGGTTTGGTGGTCTTCTGCCGACAACCTCGTTTGCCTTGGTTGCTTATGCAGGCGATATCTACTTCGGCCTCTGGTATCCAATCGTTATCGCCTTGATGACGGCAATTATCGGTTCTATTTTTGTGGCAGAAACTAAAGATAACGATATCCATCAGCATTGATGATCATTGTGTCGAAAAAAACCGCCGGCTCACCGGCGGTTTTTTTTATGTTCAGTGACTTAAACCTGCCAATTTTTTAAAAGTTTTGTATTACTGATGCACTACTAACAAAATTAGTTCGTATTAACGCACTGCAGACTTTTTTCGGGCCAAGCAGAAATCTCTTTTTTGAAAATTTTGTATTTTTTGCATAGCCCTGAGCAACTAATGCCTTTTTCCTTGAGCTGATTACCCTTTTATTTACCAAGGCCATTGGCTCGATCGTTGCGGCAAAGGCACATCTAGCCCACCAAATGTCGCAAAGCTCACACATTGTGAGTTTTTACCCTGCACTACCCACTATCTCAATGGAACTTTTTTGATTACATTCGCCATTGGCACTGTTATCTAAAAAATAATAAATTGCTCTTGGATTCCGCGGCTACTAAATGCGGCACCTGTAATAGCAACCATCAAAGCATGCTGGAGGTAGTATGGACATCGAGTGGCTGGAAGACTTTTTAGTGCTATTCGATTTATCCAGCTTTACTCGCGCAGCCCAGAGCAGAAACGTGACCCAATCGGCATTTAGTCGACGCATACGCTCATTAGAGGATTGGATTGGCATTCCCCTAATTGATAGGGACACCGTGCCGCCTCGCCTGACTGTCGCGGGACATCTCTTCCGTGATGCTGCAAGGGAAATGGTTAGGCAACTGCAAGACACTCGTATTGCTCTGGGCCACAAAACGCGCGTTTTCTCCGGCGTTAAATTGTTTATATCGCATTCGCTAGTCGATCATTTTCTGACCGAATGGATACAGCACCTCAACCACCGTATCACTGGCTTGAAACTCGACGTCACCGCTGGGGAAACCTATGACGGCATGGTAGCCCTATCCGGTGGTCGTTGTGATTTGCTGATGGTTTACTACAGCTCTATTGCACCGATGACAGTCGATGAGAAGGCCTGCGCATCTATCGTTCTTGCCAATGACCGACTGATACCTGTTTGCGTGCCTAACGCTGACGGAGAGCCCAGGTTCTCTCTAGCTAATGTAGACAGCGGCTCAGTGCCTATCTTGGTCTACCCACCAGAAACGTTCTTTGGACGACTGTTAAATGGAGTGGTTCGATTTGGGCCACGCACACCGCCTTTCAGCATCGTCGCCCAAAGCGCTTACTCGCGAGTTCTGAGGGCTTTAGCATTAAATGGCTCTGGAATCGCATGGTTGCCTGAACGCTGCGTTCGCGATGATATTCAGCGTGGAACCTTGCTGAACGCAGGTAGCGAGCGATGGAATACTGATATTGAAATCAGACTTTATGCGTCACCGGAAAGAGCCAAGCTGCTCGAGTTTAATCTGTGGGAAAACATCAGAGATTGGCAAGAATCAGGTCTTGCCACCATTTGATAATTTGCTAGTCAAAGGGGAGAGCCAGTGAAGATCGTGCTGAAAGTCATGGGAAACACGCTTTACCAACGAATCACAAAAGCAATCGCTTCTGCGAAATCCCCATTTCCACGTTCGGGAGCCGACGGTAAGCTCATCACATGGCAATTGCTCCCCTTAGCGCCCCCGTTCAACTCTGACTATGTAGAAAATGTCTCCAGTGAGCTCTCGGTCGTTATTATGGAAGCACAAGATTTGGCGATCATCGAAGATGTTAGAACAATTGAGCGACGCGAATCGCTGCATGCGCGATCGGCTCACGGACCAACGCAAGAAATTTCTCCAGTGATTATGGTGCTCGGTCGCGAGATTGCTTCCTCAGAATTATTGGACATGCCTGAAATCGTTTTTGATTGGCTGATAGAACCTATCTCACTTGATGATCTGGTTCGTCGAATTTTTACCAGCTTAAAACGTAATCAACGACTGCGTTCAGAGCTAGGTTATGGTGTTTTAACGTTGCTGCCAGATTCGCGAATGCTTTGTTACGCAGGTGATACGGCTCAATTAACAGCTTCTGAAGTTGCGGTTGCCGAGTTATTTCTTAATCACTTCGGAACACTCATTCCAACCGAAGATATTCATTTGCTGTTCAAACTATCGGGACGGTCTACCGAAGGCAGCAATATCCGGGTCACCATGTTTCAGTTACGCTTCAAAATCGAGGCCGTAACGCGATGCCAATTTACGCTAACGAATTCCTATAATTCGGGCTATGTCATGCGGCATGTTAATTCTTACGATGCTCAACCACCCGCAAACCCCTTAGAAGCCTGGCAGGACACAGCTAACATCAATGCCTGTCAAACTAGCTGGCTTTCAGAGTCTCCCGGCATGCGTTAGGGGTTAGTCGCATGATTTGCGGCATAATTCTGGCTTCTATTAAATGCGGCGACGGCAACAGCATTGCCGCGTTGCAGCCAGAAAGCCGAAATAAGTCATGGTTCACCCATCAAGTACCTCTGCACCGATCAACCTAGAACACGTTGCCAGCTGCGCCCTACCAACTCCTTGGGCGACATTTGATTTGCATGTTTTTCTCGAAAAAAGTAGCGGCAAAGAACATCTTGCGCTGACATTAGGCGTCGTGAATGATGGTCAGCCAGTGCTGGCTCGCATCCATTCAGAGTGCCTCACTGGAGACACGCTATTCAGCCTTCGATGTGATTGTGGCACTCAGCTTGAGTCGGCCCTGAAACACATAGCCAAAGAAGGTCGAGGCGTATTACTTTATCTGCGACAAGAAGGTCGCGGTATCGGTCTCGTGAATAAAATTCGCGCTTATGCACTTCAGGAGTCGGGGGTGGATACCGTCGAAGCGAATCATCAGCTGGGATTTGCTGATGATGTGCGCGACTACGCTTTGTGCGGCCCGCTGCTACGCCATTTCGATATTCAGTCGTTACGTTTGCTGACGAATAACCCACGCAAAATTACCGCGCTTGAAGTGTTAGGCATACACGTTGAGCGAGTCGAGCATGTCGTAGGCAGCACGCGCTTCAACTCACACTATCTAGCAACCAAAGCTCACAAATTAGGTCACCTACTCCCTCAAGGATCCGCGCCTTCTCAGGAAGCTATACAGAAAAAAGCTTTATCTGCGATCACCAAAAAATAAAGTTTTCAATCATAGGTACTCGCCGTTTTATTTTTTAAGGGACTAAAACAATGACTGCTTCACTGCTATTTACACCTATAAAAATAGGTCGCGTCGAATTACCTAATCGTATCGTCATTTCTCCTATGTGCCAGTACTCTGCCGTTGATGGCAATGTCAACGACTGGCATCATGCGCACTTAGGATCGCTTTCACTCTCTGGCGCTGGCTTGCTTTACATCGAAGCGACTTCAGTTACACCAGAGGGTCGAATTACTCCAGGTTGCGTTGGTCTATATTGCGAACAAAATTTTCAGGCTTTAAAAAAATTGGTTAACAGTCTGCGAGCTGTATCTCCTATCAAGATAGCGATTCAATTGGGTCATGCCGGACGTAAGGCCTCCAGTCGTAGACCTTGGGAAGGCGGCGAACTCATAACGCCTAGCGAAGGTGGATGGACTACCTTTGCACCCTCTGCGATCGCTTACAAAGAAGGCGAATTAGTACCGACTGAATTAAGCAAACAACAAATAAAAGAGTTGATACACAGTTTTTCTGTGAGTGCACGTCGTGCACGTGATCTTGGTTTAGATGTCATCGAAGTTCATGCAGCCCATGGATATCTCTTGCATGAATTTTTATCGCCTTTGTCGAACGCTCGTACTGACGAGTATGGTGGCTCACTCGAAAATCGTATGCGCTTTGTTTTAGAAGCCTTCGAAGCCGTTCGCGCTGCCGCCGGTCCTGACATTGCTGTAGGCGCCAGACTATCCGCAACCGATTGGGTAGAGGGTGGTTGGGACGTAGAGCAAAGCATCGAATTATCAAAACGCTTGCAAGCGATGGGTGCAGATTTTCTCGACATTTCATCGGGCGGCGTATCACCGCATCAAAAAATCACCTTGGGTCCAGGTTATCAAGTGCCGTTTGCCGAAAAGATCAAGGCCGAAGTAACTATTCCTGTTATGACTGTGGGTTTAATCACTGAGCCTAAACAAGCAGAGGAGATTCTCCAACAAGGCAAGGCCGACATAGTTGCCCTTGCTAGAGGCATGATTGCCGACCCGCGCTGGCCATGGCGCGCTGCAGCAGAGTTGGGTGGGACTGTGCAAGGCTCGTCACAATATTATCGTTGCCTGCCCTCTGGCTATCCTTCTGTCTTTGGCGCGATCAAAACTGCTCAGCGCTAATCCTGATAAAAGATTTGTCCGGTCTATTACGGCCTGACAAGCATGAAGATAATGCTAGTTAACGGAAGTTAAAGGCTAAGACACACCGTTTAAGAATTTTCACCCTTGCTTGAAAATTACGCTGACTTCATCTGCCATTGAACGTGGACAAGGGATACGTCGTTCAATATCATGGTGGATTAACAAAAAACAACAACGACTTCAACCATAGTTAGCTTGGGGTGATTGTTGATCCAAGTTTTTTCAGGAGACATGCTTATGTGGTCACAAATCTACGACCCATTCAATAACGTTTGGCTTTCAACCTTAGCGGCAGCGATTCCTGTTGTCGTGATGTTGGCTGCTTTAGCCTTCTTTCATATCAAGGCCCACATTGCGGCACTGATGGGTTTGATTGCTGCGCTGGTAGTCGCCATCTGGGGATTTACTATGCCAGCCAACGCTGCTGTTGCCTCGGCCTTGTATGGCGCGGCCTATGGTTTGTTTCCCATCGGCTGGATTATTTTGAATGTGATCTTTCTGTACCAACTCACTGAGCGCAAAGGTCAATTCACCATTCTGCGTGAAAGTATTGCCGCAATTAGCGGCGATAGACGCTTGCAGTTGTTATTGATCGCTTTTTCATTCGGCGCATTTTTTGAAGGTGCGGGTGGCTTTGGCACACCCGTCGCCGTCACTGGTGCCATGTTAATCGGCTTAGGCTTTGCCCCCTTAGCTGCTTCCGGTTTATCACTGATCGCCAACACAGCACCCGTTGCCTACGGTGCATTAGGTACTCCTATCATTGCATTAGCTGCTGTGACAGGACTCGATATGCTCGAGTTATCCGGCATGGTCGGCCGTCAGTTGCCACTCTTTTCTCTGATTGTGCCGTTTTGGTTGATCTGGGCCTTCTGCGGTTTCCGCGGCATGCTGGCGATTTGGCCAGCAGTGTTAGTAGCCGGTGCCGCGTTTGCCATTCCGCAGTACTTTATTTCTAACTTTCACGGCCCTTGGTTAGTGGATGTGGGCGCAGCCGTTTCATCGATGGCTTGCCTGACCCTCTTTCTCAAAGTGTGGAAACCCAAAGAAATTTGGACTTCTCCTTCAGGAAAATTTGAAGATGGCGAACACGCCGACGCAACTGCTCACGTTGGACACAACTACACGCGTTCGGAAGTCATCAATGCTTGGGTGCCTTGGTTAATTTTGTCGGTCGTGGTTTTGATGTGGGGCATCCCAGAGTGGAAGAAAGTACTCGATGGAATTTCGATTATAAAAATCGAATGGCCTAATCTACATATGCTCGTGCAAAAGATGCCACCTGTGGCTGCTGTGCCTAAAATCGAAGAAGCAATTTTTAAATTCAATTGGTTATCCGCGACTGGAACCGGTATTTTCATCTCTGCAGTAGCTTCAGCCTTCGTAATGGGCTACAAAGTTCGCGAGATGCTCGCTATCTACTGGGATACGGTTAAATTACTCCGCTACTCGCTGCTCACCATTGCAGCTATGCTGGCCTTAGGCTATGCGACACGTTACTCCGGCGTTGATTCTGCTCTTGGATTAGCTTTCGCCAACACGGGCATTTTGTATCCGTTCTTTGGTACCTTGCTCGGTTGGTTAGGCGTTGCTTTAACTGGCTCAGACACGGCATCCAACGTGTTGTTTGGTGGATTACAGCGCACTTCTGCAGAACAACTCGGTTTGAGCCCAGTCCTGATGGCAGCAGCCAATTCCTCAGGTGGTGTGATGGGCAAGATGATCGATGCCCAATCTATTGTGGTGGCATCGACGGCGACCAAATGGTACGGCCATGAAGGTGAGATCTTGCGTTACGTGTTTTTCCATTCAATCGCACTCGCCGCATTGGTTGGCATACTCGTTACATTGCAAGCCTATGTCCATCCGTTCACACTGCTAGTGAAATAAACACCCTTACGAACTAATTAATTTCAATTACATTCAACCGTGCAGCGCTGTAAAGCCTGCACGGTTTTTTTTGACCTAGCCAAATTAATTAGTTTCTAGATTTGATTTCAATTCAAACATGCGTTCTCTTCTTGAGCCTACGCAAGGCTACTGTCCGATCAATGTGCAATTACTAAGCAGCGCGACAACCATAGTCTGTACGCGACGCAAAAAGAGGCGTTGCCATGCGCAATCGTTCAATGATGAGCGAGGCAGATCGTTTAAATTTTCAGGAGCGACTATGAATGGAATTCAACAATGGGGTGGCTACGGTGCCCAACAATTGGCCCCGCAGGGTTTGCTAGGTGGATTGCTAGGAGCCTCCTTGGGTGGTGGACGCGGAATCGGGGGTGGATTAGGCAATGCTGGCTGGGCCAATCAGACTGGACAAAATGCGGGAGGCTTAAGTGGATCAAATATTCAATTTCAACAAGACCCTTTAGCACAAGCCTATGCACAACAACAGTTACAACAACAATTGCAGCAACTTAATCAACAACAGCAACACCAACTTGCGCCACAAAGCTTTTGGGGAAGTAGTTTAGGTCAAGGCAATCAGCAAATAGGCAGTGGTGGTCTGTTTAGTCAATCGGGTATGGGTAGCAATTTTGGTAGCGGTGTGAATCTGCAAGGCTACGGCCAAAATCAACAGTTGCAACAAATCCTACAAATGCAACAACTTCAGCTGCTTCAGCAATTGCATCAGTTGGCGCATCAACTGTCACACCAATTATCGCAACAAATCGCACAACTTCAACAACAGCAACAACCTTATCAAGCGTACCAAAGTGGTATTCAACAGGGCTAATCTGGATCGCAACAAACCTTGCACTGATATTGACAGCATAAACCTGAACTCCCTGCCGCCTAGCGCGGCAGGACCAATTGATAAGGGGAAAACCATGGTAACTAAACCAGAGTCGACTGCTAATGAATTCCAAAGCGGTGCGGCGACTTCATCTGATACCAGCAACGCGCCAATCGGCTTAAGTAATGCAGCATTTAATACCGCATCAAATATCGGATCAAACGGCAGCCAAAGTAATAAGCCACGTGAGATGAAACAACGCAAAGGTCGTTTTCTCATTGCGCCACGACGTCACCATCAAATGCCAATGATGGATTTATCTCCGTTACAATTTTCTGCCATCGAACAAGCCCTGCGTGATAGTCCCGATATTGAAATCATCGATCGCGTCGGCCCTAAGCATGCTGTTGGCACGCTGGCCACGGGCATGCCTGACTGCACCGCTGTGCTGGTAGCGCGTATGACCGATGACAAAGCTCGAACGCTGTCATTACAAGCACAAGGTCAACTGATTATAGAGCGCGATCAGCCATTGCAATTACTCGACATGAATTTCACTCAGGCCTCGCTAGTTAACTGCAATTTGCCCACGAGTGGAGCAGCGTTCACAGCAGAATTTCTGGTGCAGGGAAATGGTAGTCCGATTAAAGATGCTGAGGTGTGTTTAGTGGGTGGTTTGGTTCCCGCTAGCGGCATCACTGATGCCAAGGGTCGCGTTAAGCTCAGCTTGATCGGCGAAAGCGCGCAAAGTTTGTGCCGCCTGTACGTTAAACCACGCTCTGATTTCTGGAGCTTCTGTCAGGAGCAACCTGATGTGAGCAGTACTGAAATCAACGTCATAGGATTACGCGCCCTTTGCGAGTGGCCATCGTTAGCGAATTTTCCCCAACAACAGCAACTGACCTGGGGACAAAGAGCGATGCGACTGGATCAGTTACCCTCGCATTATCGCGGGCAAGGCATACGCATTGCACTGATTGATTCCGGGATCGCAACCACGCATCAAGACCTCGCAAAAATTACGCGCGGCTACGATGTGATCAACAAAACGCAAGACACCACAGGGTGGACTATCGACACCATTGCTCACGGTTCACATTGCGCAGGAGTGATCGCTGGTCTGGATTCAAGCTCAGGGATACGTGGCTTTGCTCCTGAAGCCGAAATTCATGCATGTAAGCTTTTTCCGGGTGGTCAGATTAGTCAATTGATTGAAGCGCTGGAGTACTGCATAGAAAAACAAATTGATGTCATCAACCTGAGCCTAGGCGGCGCACAAGCTTCTGAAGTACTTGAGCAGCAAATCATGCGAGCCAAGCAAGCGGGGATTGCGTGTATTGTAGTGTGTGCTCCCGGTGTCGCTATCACGTCATCGGTACCAGAAAATAACTATGCTGCGTGGGATGGCACTTCGATGGCTGCTTCTCATGTTGCGGGATTAGCGGCTTTGGTGCTGGCACACCACCCTGAATTTCAAGGCTCAGTAGGTCAACGAAGTGGTGAGCGTGTAGAAAGACTGTTTCAAGTCATTAAAATGTCGTGTCGACCCGTTGTCCCCGGCGAACAGCGACGTATAGGTTTTGGTTTGCCCGATGTCATGCGTGCGGTTGGACTTGCTCCCTTGTATTCGACCCAGATGATGAGCGCTGGTATGAGTGCGGGGATGAGCTCGCCCATGATGCAGTCGCTTGCCAATGTCTATCGTGAGCCACCACGCCTCATGCCACAAACTATGAATTTAGGTCTAGGTTCATTTGATCCTTATGCTAGCTACCGACCCTTGGTTTCTAGCCCTATGACTATGCCCGCAGGATATACCTTCGGACTATGGTGATTTTTTTATCTCTTATTCGCATTAGTTTGATATGAGGATTTTCATGGAACCCATGCAACGCGACCTGCATTCGCATACATTGTCATCGCAAGAAACCTACGATCCGAATCGACTACTAGACACTTTGCGCGAGCGCATGCATCTAAAAAATGATGCAGCTTTATCAAGAGCGCTGGAAGTCACGGCACCAGTCATTAGCAAAATACGACATCGTACATTGCCAGTCGGAGCATCCTTACTGATTCGAATGCACGAAGTCACTCAGTTGAGTATTCGTGATCTGCGTGATTTGATGGGTGATCGACGGACACGCTATCGCGTTTCCGATATGCATGGCAAACCGAATAGGACAGCAATGAACGCATAAATACTGGGAGGTGCTTTTAATAGCACCTCCCAGCGACACTACCTTGTCAACTAGATTGTTTCAGGTTCGTACTGCGTGATGATGAGTGTTAAAACACCACCAAATCACGCATGCTTTCGCCTGCGTTGAGTTTGTCGAAGCCGCGATTGATATCGTCGAGCTTGAGTCGTTCGCCCAACAATTTATTAATCGGTAGCTTGCCGCGTAAATACAAACCAATGTAGCGTGGAATATCACGCGAAGGAATGCATGAACCAATATAGCTGCCTTTAACCGTGCGCTCTTCAGCCACCAAACTCACTTGCTGAATCGGCCACGTATGCTGTGGATGAAACAGGCTGGCGGTGACGGTTGTGCCACCACGTTTTGTAATGCGATACGCGAGTTCCATTGCTGGCGTCACACCCGCCATCTCAAAAGCGAAATCAACACCACCTTTGGTGTATTCCCTCACCTTTGCAGCAGCATCTGGATCGCGTGCATTGACTGTAAATGTTGCGCCTAATTCTTTGGCGGCTTTTAATTTGTCGTCATTCAAATCAACTGCAATCACCTCAACCGCACCTGATGCAACAGCACCTAGCAAAGAACACATACCCACACCACCTAAACCAATCACGGCGGCGGTCTGGCCTGGTTGTACCTTGGCCGTGTTTACTACCGCGCCCACACCTGTTAAGACTGCACAACCAAATAAGGCTGATTCCACCGGATCGATATCTTGTTCAACCTTTACGCACGAGCGTTGTGACACCACCGCATGCTCTGCAAAAGCTGATACACCCACGTGGTGATTAACGGCTTGTTGACCCAAATGCAAACGACGCGCGCCAGATAACAAGGTGCCCTTACCATTCGCTTCTGCACCGGGTTCACACAAAGCAGGACGCCCTTCCATGCATGGCATGCAGTTACCGCAGCTAGGCACAAATACCAGCACCACACGGTCGCCGGCTTTTAAATTCACAACACCATCACCGACTTTCATCACCGTGGCTGATGCTTCATGTCCCAGCGCCATAGGTACGGGGCGAGGACGCACACCCGTAATGACAGACAGATCGGAATGGCATAAACCGGCGGCAGTCATTTTGACCAGCACTTCACCCATGCCCGGTTCATCCAGCTCAATCTCTTCAATCTTTAAAGGCTTGCTGTTTGCAAAGGGTGACTGCAAATCAAGCGTATGTAATACGGCGGCACGCGTTTTCATACAAATTCTCCGAAAATATCAATGCATCAGATAGTGCGACCACCATCAACAGGGAATTCTAAGCCGGTCAAAAATTCAGCGGCATCGGTTGCAAGAAACACCGCAGCTGCGGCCATATCGCGAGGCTCGCAAAAACGGCCCAGAGGAATCGTCGAGACAAATTTAGCGCGATTTTCTGGCGTGTCAGGCACACCCATAAAATCAGCGAGCAAACCGGTTGCGCCCATCACAGGGCATATTGCATTGACGCGAATACGATCGGGAGCGAGTTCGACGGCCATCGCTTTTGAAAGTAAGTTCACGGCACCTTTGGAACCGTTATACCAAGACAAACCTGGGCGCGGGCGTATGCCTGCGGTAGAGCCTACATTTAAAATCACGCCGCCCTTACCTCGCTCACGCATAGCAGGAATCACCGCGTGGGCCATGTAGTAAATCGATTTCACATTCACCGCAAACATGCGATCAAAGGTTTTTTCATCGACCTGCAGCATCGGTTGATTTTTGTGCGTCGTACCCGCGTTGTTAATAACGATATCCGGTACACCAAAGCTATCGATACATGCCTTAACCATCGCTGTCACCGAATCCATATTCGCTACATCCGTCGCTACCGCTTTAGCATTCGCACCTAAAGCTTTAGCCACACGCTCACCAGCGGCTGCGTTTAGGTCAGCAATAATGACCTTCGCTCCTTCACGCACATACGCCTCGGCCATGCCTTCGCCAAAGCCACTGCCTGCGCCTGTGATAATGGCTACTTTTCCCTGAAGTTGTCCCATAGTGTCTCCGTGATACTTCATTAACCGTGATGCTGAACAATGGTTTTCAGCGTGCTGAATTCTTCCAGTGCGACAAAGCCTTTTTCACGACCATGGCCACTGCGTTTCATGCCACCAAACGGTAATTCAACACCACCGCCTGCACCGTAACAATTAATGAAGACTTGTCCCGACTGCATACGTTTAGCCAGGCGCTGTTGGCGTCCACCATTTTCAGTCCAGATGCCCGATACCAAACCATATTCCGTTGCATTGGCTAATTGAACAGCGTCTTCTTCATCTTTAAACGACATGGCCGACAACACTGGGCCAAACACTTCTTTGCAAGCTAAGCGGTGATCACGCGGCACTGCGCCAAACAAAGCGGGAGCTACAAAATAGCCATCTTTGGAAACACCATCAGCCACGTTTGCACGTGCTAGCAGCGGAACACCGCTCTTGATTGCGTCATCAATAAAATTATTCACGCGATCAAATTGTTTTTTGTTGACGATTGGGCCGCAGTCAAAATCCATCTTAGGTGTACCTACGCGAACTTTTTTGAACGCTTCCGCTACTCGCGCAACGACTTTGTCGTAGATGTCTTCTTGAATCAATAAACGACTTCCTGCGGAACAGGTTTGTCCCGCATTTTGCGTAATCGCTTTAACGATGATAGGTATTGCCTTGTCCAGATCAGCATCATTAAAAACGATTTGTGGCGATTTGCCGCCGAGTTCTAATGTGCACGCCACTGAATGCTTAGCCGTGGATTCCTGCACCATCGCGCCGACTTCAGGTGAGCCGGTAAAACTTGCATAGTTAATGTCCGGATGCGAGGTTAATGCCGCGCCCGCTTCATAGCCATAACCCGTAACCAGATTCAAAGCACCTGCTGGTAATCCTGCTTCTACCAATATTTCAGCTAACTTCAAACCCGACATACACGCATCTTCAGAAGGCTTGAGCACGCAGGCATTACCCGCAGCGAGTGCAGGTGCAACTGTGCGGCCAAACATTTGCGCCGGATAGTTCCAAGGAATGATTAGGGCAGCAACGCCATGTGGTACGCGCACTACTTGAACGTTGTAACCATTCAGGTAAGGAATTTGTTCGCCGTGATGCTTGTCAGCCGCGCCGCCGTAGTATTCAAAATAGCGGGCAACAGCAACCACGTCTGCACGTGCCACTGACAATGGTTTGCCGGTATCGCGTGCTTCAATCTGTGCTATTTCTTCCGAATTTTTTAAAATTAGCTCACCGGCCTTGACCAAAATGCGCCCACGCTCAGTCGCCGTCAAATGTCCCCAGGCGCCTTCCATTGCGCGCTGCGCGGCTTTCACAGCCAAATCAATATCTGCCGCTGTACCGCGATCTATCGTAGTGAATACTTTTGCGTCGCAAGGATTAATGACATCAATAGTCTGACCACCCGTGGCCGCGACCCATTTTCCATCTATCAGTAAAGTTGGCATGTGTTATCTCCGATGTTTATGTAATAAATTTTTTATGTGCGAGTCAATTAGTGAGTCTTTTAGTGCGTCGCCAATTCGCCTGCAACTAGTTCACCACGCTCAAGCGTTAAAGTCGCATCGGGCAAATCACGCAGCAGACTACGATTGGATTCTGTCACCACGATGCATAACTCTGGTGAGAGTTGATGGAGTTTGCGCAGCGATTCAGCATATTGATTCGCTAGTACAGGCGCTAACCCCTGAAAGGGTTCATCGAGCAAAACAAGTCGAGTACCAGCCATGAGTGCGCGACCGAGTGCAGCCATTTTTCCCTGGCCCCCCGATAAGGCGGCGCCAGAGCGCACTAACATCGGCTCTAATTGAGGCACCACTTCCAACACGCGAGCTAAACGTCGATCTGCTTCGGCACGAGGCAAGCCTAATACTTCGCAAGAGAGTCGAAGATTTTCTTCCACCGTAAACGTTGGAAACATCGCACGGTCTTCAGGGGCATAGCCGATGCCATACTCTGTGCGACGATGCCCTGGAATTTTACTTAGATCATGACCTTCAATTGAAATGCTGCCCGATGAAAGTGGCAGCAAGCCCATGATCGCGCGCAGCAGCGTGGTCTTACCAGCGCCATTGCGACCGACTACGGCGAGTAATTGTCCGGGTTTAAATTCCGTTGTTATGTCACGCAATACGGTAATACCTGCAATACGCGCACTAGCGTTATCAATTTTTAGCATGTCACTCTCCGATCACGTTTTTACGGATTTCAGGATCGGCCAATACTTTTTCTGGCGCGCCATCCGCCGCAATACGACCCGCAATCCATGCAGCAACGCGAGTGGAGTATTGCGAGACGATATCAACATCATGCTCGACAAAAATGGCGGTTACCTTTTGTGCGTCCAACGCATTCATGATGGTCTTCATCAAACCGTGTTTTTCATCTGATGACACACCTGAGGTCGGCTCATCTAGGATGAGCAAACGCGGTTTCATAATGAGTGCCATAGCAATGTCGAGTAATTTACGCTGACCTTCGGGTAAGGCGCCCGACATTTCATCAGCGCGTTTATCTAAACCCACCATCGTTAATATGCGTGCTACCTCATCGTCGTCAACCGCTTTGGCCAAAGGTGTCCACAGACCAAGACGGTTGCGCTTGCCCGCCGCAGCAATGCGAATACAGTCGCGTACGGTGTGTTCTGTAAATAGTTGTGGCAATTGGAAAGAGCGCACCATGCCGCGCAGCGCAATCGCGCGTGGTGAGAGTTCGGTCACGTCTTTACCTTCAAACAAAACGCGCCCCGCCTGTGGCCTGATCAAGCCGGTACAGATATTGATGAACGTCGTCTTGCCGGCACCGTTTTGTCCAATAACAGCTAAGCGTTCACCTTCACTCAGCGAAAAATCGATATGGTCCGCGACCACCACAGCGCCAAATGCGAGCTGCAGATCTTTCGTTTGTAATAGCGGTGTACTCATACATCCTCCCGCTTCGCAGTCGTTCGCTCTTCAAGCATGGCGGAAATTCCGCGTGGCGCCAGAAAGACCATCGCTATCAACACCAAACCTAATACCATCTGCCATGCACCAGTCAGATAAGCGGCTGCGAATAATTTAACGAATTCAAAAATACCCGCGCCTATGAATGCGCCCACGGGATGTCCCACACCACCCAAAATAGCGACGAAGACAATTTCACCTGAGCGAACCCAATAACCCATTTCAGGAGTGACCAAACCTTGTGCAATAGCGAAGATGGCACCCGACACACCACACAGCGTGGCCGAGATGATGTAACCAATCCACAGAGTTTGATAAGCAGAGATACCGACATACTCGAGACGCGTTTCGTTGGTTTTAATGGCGGATAACGCCTGCCCTGCCACTGAACGTAAGTAACGCTGCACCAGCCAACCTGAGAGCAGCGCCAACGCGACTCCTACCACTAACAACACACTTTCAAAGGCATCGCGCTCGAGATTCATACCAAAAAACGGAGCCCGTTCTAGACGCAAACCATCGGTACCACCAGTTAGATTAAAAAATTTACCTAGCGCTGCGAACAAGACCATGGATAAAGCCAAGTTCAGCATGCCGAAGAAAATAGCGCGGTAGCGAACCACAAATGAACCAACAACGATACCCAGTATCACTCCCGTTGCTGCACCGACCGCTAGCAACCAGGCGCTATCCAGGTGAGGCCATTGCCTAGATACGAATGCAACGGCATAGCCTCCAGCACACACAAACATCGCATGACCGAATGAAATCTGACCCGAGATAATTAAAATGGAGATACCTAAGGCAGCAATACCAAATGCCGTACCCAGAATTAAGGGCGTCTTAATCCATGGCAGAGCAACCGGCAGCAGCAAAGCAACTAGCGCTAACAGGATGACGACAATTTTCGCGCGATTCATCACACTCTCCTTGACTGCGCGACTGAAAACAATCCCTGCGGCCTGAACAGCAATACCAACACCATGATCAGGAACGGAATTAAGACTTCGAGTTCAGGGAGTAAATACACGGTGAACGATCGTGCTAGGCCAATCAAAATCGCAGCGACTAATGCACCTTCGATTTGGCCCAGACCGGCGGTTGCTACCACGGCAAAGGATAAAACGATCATCTCGCCGCCAATACCCGGCACCCAAGAAACAGTAGGCGAAGCTAATGCACCAGCTAACGCACCAAGAATAGAACCTACGACAAAAGTCAGCAGTGATATACGTTTTACATTAATACCAAGTGCAGTCGATATTTCACGGTTATGCGATACCGCAACAATTTGCCGACCTATGCTGCTTAATTTAAGGAAGCTGCGCAAGGCAACGAACACGACTAAAGCGACACCCGGTACCACCATCAATTGATAGCGTGTATAGGTAATACCTAAAATATCTGCGGTACCTAAATAGTTGACGATATCGGAAACAAAGTACGGTTGTGTTCCCCACACCAAGCGCTGCAAATCTTCAAAAATCATGAAGGCTGAAAACGTAATCAGCAATTGAAGAATCGGATCCTTGTTATAGATGTGCTGCATCAAGGAGGTTTCCATCAGCGCACCGAACACGCAACCGACGATGATTGCTGCCAGCGGAAGTATCAACAATGACCACGCCGGAGATGCACCATGGGCGGTGGCCCACAGCCCCAGCGTAGCAGCCATGTAGCCACCAAGCGCATAAAAACTACCGTGAGCCATATTCACAATATTCATCACGCCAAACACGAGCGTCATGCCTAGCGCAACCAGAAAAAGCAAAGCGGCGTAGGACAAGCCGTCCAACACCGCCAAAATATAAATGTCCTGCGACATAGCCGTCTTTCAAATACCGTCAAAAGAAATTCAATACGTTCTGTCACACCAAAGTCGGCATGACAGAACAGTGATTTTTACCGACTAAATTAGTTGAGCTGTTTGAAGCGTGGATTGTTGATCAATTCAGGTTTGATTGTCTTGACCCATTCAGGCGATTTTTGACCAACCGGAGTACTGATTAAGTCAGCGGGATAAATCATGATTTTTTCTAATATAGGAAAGTTGTAACCCGCGACTTTACGGGTTACGCCTAACAGCTGATCTTCCAAGCCTTGTCCATCTTCACGAATTTTCACCGTGCCAGTTAAACCGCGAAACTCAAGACCGCGCATAGCATCGGCCACTTGTTCAGTCGAAGGCCATTGACCTTTGTTGGCCTTGATGGCTTTTTGGTAGCCCGCAACTAAACCGTCCAATGCCTGCACCATGTGGAACACGGGATAGATAGGATAAGCACCGGTTTTTTCCTGAAACTTCTTGGTGAAGTTTTTCAGCTTGGCTTCATCTTTGTATTGTGGATGAAGGAAGTAGTGATCACCACGTGCACCAACGATTACACCATCGGGTAAGGCTGTGCCCAAGCGCTCTAGTGAGCTCTCAGCCAGCGGCAGGACCAACAATGATGACTTCATCAAGCCTCGTTGTGACGCTTGACGCACGAACGTATCCAAATCACCGCCCCATGATGTCGACAAGATCACATCAGGACGTAATGCCTGCAAACGACTAATCTCAGTGGAGTAATCGGTCGCGCCAAATTTTGGAAACAGCTCAGCAACGATTTTTACATCCGGTTTGAGCGCGAGTAGCGCGTTACGGAACAATTCCCATGAATCACGGCCCCATGCGTAATCTTGATTCATTACGGCGATGGTTTTGATGTCAGGTTTAGTTTTCAAGAGATACAGCACCGTCGACAACATCTCAATGGTGGCATTCGCCTGTGTGCGAGTCACATAACGGTAGCGCTTTTCTTCGAGAACTTTTTCTGTGCCGCAGTCCCACAAGATGTTCAACACTTTCAAATCTTCAGCCACCGGAGCAACGATGTTGCAGTTACCGCTAGAAACAGCGGATAGCATCACTTTGGTACCCGTTTCCTGAACCACACGACGATACTCAGATAAGAGTTTGTCTGCGCCCACGCCTTCATCAATGTAGGTCGGAACAATCTTCACGCCGTTGATACCACCAGCGGCATTCAGCTGTTCAATGTATAAATCAGCCGCTGCCATGCCTGGCACACCAAACACCGACGCGGGCCCCGAAAGAAATGTCGTGATACCAACTTTCAATTCGGTCGGCTTGCTTTGCGCTAGAGCACCCGATACAGCTAGCGCGGTCAGCGCACCCGCAAAAATACGCGAGAGTGTTTTGATTTTCATATTGAGGTCTCCGATGAAGAAATCATTTCAACTAATTGATTTAAAAAGATGTTTGTAATTCGGTAAGGATATTTTTAAAGGTCGAAGCAAGGCGCGTTCTGTTAACTCATTGATAAAATTTTTGTGATTGAAATTGCTCAATGAATTAATTAATAGATAATTATTTTTTTGATTATGCTTTTATACTCACTTCATGAGTCTGAACCACCGGCATTTATTCGGCAAGACAAGTTTTTTAAAGAGTACATTTTGAAAATACGAAACCAAAATCATATTCTCACGCACAGCATCATTCATGTCTTATTTTCATGGTGGTTTTCAATATTCTCCTTTGTAGTCATGCTATTACGTAATGTTTGCAGCGCAGCATATCAATCAGTTACTGATCAATCACGTAAATTAACCAATTAATAGGGTGTTGACATGGCGGAATGCACCATGCACCATGCGTTCAAGGTAAATAGCGGACTGGCATTTTTCGTGCGCTCATTTTCCCCAAATAAGTAGAAAATCGACGTAAGTCCCTGACCATGCTGGTTTAAAGCCGGGGATTTATTCGGTACGCGCGTATAAAAAGGCGATTAATCACCACACGGAGGAAGACTCATGAAAAAAACCGGTTTGTTGGCTTCTATGCTGGCTGCACTGGCTATTAGCGCTGCACCTGCAGCGCAATCGCAAGAACTTTACTGGGCAACCAGTGGTTACTTCGGTCCTTTTAACATTCAAGGCCTGATTCCAACCTACCCAAAAGCTAAAGACATCACGATCCCAGTTTCAATGTGGATCCTGAAGCACCCAAAAGGTATCGTAGTATTTGACACAGGTAACAACGCTGCTATTTCTGATGGCGCTGATAACTGCAAAAAATACTGGGCTGCTGGTAGCTGTGACTTCCTGAAGCCTAGCCAAAAGCGTTCGGATGTTATCGATCAGCAGTTGGCTAAGCTGGGCATCAAAGTTGACGACGTTAAAGTTGTCGTGTCATCGCACAGCCACTTGGATCACAGCGGCAACATCGCTTTGTTCCCAAAAGCTGTTCACGTGTACCAGAAGAAAGAACTGTATCAAGGTTACTGGCCTGAGAAATTCCAAGGCCGTGCAGCTAACGGTACTTTCGTTCTGAACGATCTAGTGTCAGCTCGTGACTATGACTTCTATGAACTCGACGGCGACTATGATTTGTTTGGCGACGGCAAAGTGAAGATTCTCTCGACTCCTGGCCACACAATTGGTCACCAGTCGATGAAAGTCACACTGGGCAGCGGCCAAGTGATCATCATGTCGCAAGATGCTATCTGGATGCAGGAAAACTTGGATGGCTACGCTGCTGGTCTGAACTTCAGCATCCAAGCTTACACAAATTCACTCGAGAAATTGAAGCGTATGCGTGACTTGGAAGGCGCTAAGCTGTTGATGGGCCACGACAAGAATCAGTTTGATTCATCGGGCGGCAACAAGTGGCAGAAGTAATATAACTGCCTTGCTTCATACGAAAAGCCCCCGTCATGCGGGGGCTTTTTTTTACTTAAGTAGTAATGATAGATTGCAATGATAGAACTAACCAATGTAGTAAAGCGCTACGGATCTAAAACCATCATTCATAACATCTCGTTCGATGTGAAGAAAGGTGAAATCGTAGGCTTCTTGGGTCCGAATGGCGCTGGTAAAACCACCACCATGCGAATGATTGCTGGATTTACTGAGGCCACATCTGGCACAGTGAAAGTCGCTGGTTTTGATATGGCGAGCCAACGAGATCAGGCTGCGACTCGATTGGGTTATTTGCCCGAGTCCCCTCCTCTGTATGACATCCTCGATGTCACCTCGTATTTAACGTTTGTAGCGCGCGCTAAAGGCGTGCCGGCTGCACGTATTCAACAAAATCTCGATCGCGTTATCAGCGCTTGCCGTCTTGAGGCAGTAACGACGAAAGAATGCTATAAGCTATCCAAGGGCTATCGGCAACGCGTAGGGCTGGCGCAAGCGCTACTCGGCGAACCTGATGTTTTGTTACTTGATGAACCTACTGCAGGTTTAGATCCAGGACAAATCCAAGAAACACGTGAAGTCATTCGCAATTTTGGGCGTGACCATGCGGTGTTGATCTCTACCCACATTCTTCCCGAAGTCACTCTGATTTGTCAGCGAGTGGCCATTATTAACGGCGGACGAATTCTTGCTGTTGATTCGCCAGAAGGCTTGCAACGCGCTGCTGATCAAAGCAATAGTGTTTTGCTCGATGCTGCAGGTGATAGACAGGCAATTGAGCAATCACTCAAGGCGGTAGCGGGAGTGCTTGATACCATTATTCATCCCCATCCTGTTCGTGATGGAGTGTTCAGTATTGAGTGTCGTGTTCAGAATGACTCAGGTGTCGAAGGTCGGATAGCACGTGCTGCCACGTCTGTCTCTGAACTTTACCGACTCGAACGTCGTCAACCAACACTAGAAAACGTTTTCTTGAGCTACATCGGTCATGAAGCCGGAAAATCTACTGACCACAAGGAGGCCGCATGAACGCAATGACAGGCCTAAAGGCAATCTATTCCAAGGAAATACTGAGCTATTTCCGCTCACCGATTGCGTATTTCGTGATTGCAGTTTTTTTGCTGGGCACAGGCTACTTCTTTACGTACAACATCTTCCTTACGGGTGTTGGCACGATGGATTCAACCCTGCAAAATATGGGTATCCTGCTGTTGATCATTGCCCCCGTTTTGACCATGCGCATATTTTCAGCGGAGTACAACGCGCGGACCATGGAGTTACTCATGACTCTGCCTATACAAACTTGGCAAGTTGTGGTCGGCAAATACCTCGGTACCGTAACCATCTTTTTGCTGATGACGTTAGCAACTTGCATTAACTTGATACCCCTGTATCTGTATGGCACACCGCAGACCTTGAACATTCTCTCAGGCTATATCGGTTTTATTTTGTTGGGAATGGCGTGCATTGCTATCGGCCAGTTTTTTTCAGCGCTGACTGAAAATCAGATTGTTGCCGCGCTCATTACTATTCCTGTCTTGTTAGGATTTTGGTTTGTTGGTCATTTGCAGCAACTGCAATCGTCGATGATGCTGCGCGACTTGGTCGCTCATCTATCCTTTGCACTGCACTTTGCTGATTTCATACGTGGCTTGCTGCGCTCTGATGGTGTGATTTATTTCCTTGCCGTCATTGCTGCCTCACTGACCCTCAACACCAGCTATCTGCAACTGCGTCGCTGAACCGAACACATAAAGTATCTGATCCATGGAAAATTCACTCCGTTACGGCTTATTTCTGATTGCAGGCGTGCTGTTACTAGCTGCCTCGCTATTTGCAAGTGCGCTGATTGTTAGTTCGTCCTTTTTATCAATTTTGCTGTTGATTGCCGGTCTTGGTCTTTGCAGTTTCTCGCTTTACCAGCTGCGCATAGACGTGATGCAATTGTTGCGTGGACAACGTGGTGAACTGATGCTGATGACCATCGGCATGTTGTTCTTATTTTCAGCGATTGCATGGGTTTCATCGTTGTACTCTTCGCGACTGGACATGACCGCTGCAGGTGAGCATTCTCTGGCACCGCAGACAGTACACATGCTCAAATCAATATCGAAGCCGGTACACATCACCTTTTTCCATGATCGCGGCATGCGTGAGACGGTAGAGCTGTATCAGCAAATTGTTGAGCAAAACGACAAAATGACGATCGAATTTTTCGATCCTATGCTAAATCCATCGCAAGCCAAGTTACTTGGTGTTGAGTTCCCAGGCACCGCCTTAATGGAGAGCGAGGGTCGCAAAATTACTGTTAATGGCCCGACTGAGACCGACATTGCCAATGGCATATTGAAAGTCACGCAAGGCAAACAACAAATGGCGTGCTTCACCGATGGTCATGGCGAGCCAGATCCCTTTAGCTTAGAGTCGCATGATCATACCGAGGGCGAATCAGGACATGCCCATGGATTAGAAACCAAAACCGTCGCCCATGAAAATCATGGCATGGCCAAAGCTCGGAATGCCTTAGAGGCGATGAATTATCTGGTTGAGAAAGTAGCGTTGATGAAATCAGGCACTGATTTGTCGCGCTGCTCAGTTCTGCTAGTCATCGGCCCTACACTGCCTTTCCTTCCTGGGGAGATAAAACTGGTTGATAAATTTCTGGATGATGGCGGTAACGCTTTATTCCTCATTGATCCGTTTGTAAAAACAGGGCTCGATCCTGTTTTGCGAAAATTTAGTATTGAGTTTGATGATGGCATGGTGATTGATGAGGCCAGTCATTTCTGGGCAGATTTATCGGCACCTGCAGTCACCGATTACAACCGTCATGACATCACTGCACGTTTGCCTTTAACTTTCTTCCCTGGTGTTCGCGCGATTTTCCCGGCCGCGTCAAAAGTTCCGGGCACATCGGTTCGACCCATGATTAACTCATCTGGGAAAAGTTTTACCACTCCTGTCAAGAACAGTGCTGATTTTATAAACGGCAAGAGCCGCAGTGGTCCGCTAACCTTGATGGTTAGCGCGGGTTTTAATCCAAAAACAGAATCATCAGCTTCACTCGTGATGCAAGAACTTCGAGGTGAAAAAACCACGGGTTCTAATGAACCTAAGCCGGACTCTAATCGCAAAGCATCGCGCATAGTGGTCGGCGGTGATTCTGATTTTGCGACTAACTCCTATTACCATATCTTGGGTAATGGAGCGTTATTCCTCAACACGGTCAACTATCTCGCCGCACGTGAAAACCTGATCGGCTTGGAAGCTCGTACCTATGATCTACCTTACGTCAGCATGACCAACACTCAAATGAAGGGAACCTTCATCATGTCGCTCATTTTAGTGCCCATGCTGATGGCGGCTTTAGGTGTTGCTGTTTGGTGGAGGCGTCGATGAGTCAGCGTCGTAGCAAACTAATCATTATTTGGATCACTGTTCTTGCACTAGCGGCTTTGATTTTTGTAAAAGAACGCCAGCTCGCCAAATCTGAAGAAGAACCAGAGGGTAATCGTCCTAAATGGCTAATACCCATCGCCCTGGAAGAGATAGGTGCAATTGAAGTTATGCGCAAAGGACAATTGCATCGTTTCGAACGCGACGACAAGGGCATCTGGTTCTATCACGGTCAACAAGATGTCGCGAATACTGCTGAACATGCTCACCGTGCGGACCCCTTGGCTGCCAACACGATTGCACAAGCTATAGCCATGTTCTCTCGTACTCGCAAAGAGCAACCCATACCCCTGCAACCAGGAAAAGACGAATACGGTGTCAGCCGCCCTGACATTTTGATCATGGTGTACAACCCAAAGAAAAGCGAGCCAGCAGCACGTTTTTCAGTGGGTATGGTTAGCCCGAATGGTTATAGCCGTTATGTATTGCCAGTGGGTGCCAACGAGGCAGTTACTATTCCCGAATACCAGATCACTAATCTGATGGCAATGATAGACGCTGTCAGCAAAAATCCTCTCCCAACATCTCAGGCGCCCTCTAAAAAGCGATGAACTCTAAGCTCTGCAGTCTGCTGGCGGTACTGGCACTGCTGGCTTCACAGACTGTTTTTGCCCACTCTGGCGATGCAACAGGTTTTGCATCCATTGGTATTGATGACAACAAAGTCATTTACCGACTGACGCCCACGATTGCCGGCGCTGACGATGCAAAACTCGTGCGACTCATGCACGAGAAAATTACCGTCACGGCCGATGGTCAAGCCTGCCCTCCTTCCGAACCTAATGGCATGGAAGTCGATTATGTTTGTCCGTCAGCCCCAAACCATCTCCTTATTCGCGATGACATGGCAGACGAGTTAGGTGATAAACATCACATCATCGCTGTCCTCACTTGGAGTGGTGGCAGTAGCTCGTTAAATTTCTCAGCAAAAGAACGAGAAGTCAGCGTTACGCTGAAAGGTGCTGAGCAGTCCAAAGGTGCTGCGAGTTTTTTTCTACTCGGTGTTGAACACATAGCGACAGGGTACGATCATTTGCTATTTTTATTGGCGCTAATTCTATGCGGCGGTAACTTAGTTCAGCTGCTAAAAATTATTACTGCATTCACGCTTGCTCACAGCATTACACTGGGTGCAGCGGCGCTGGATATTATTACGTTGCCTTCCGTATTTGTAGAAGCCGTGATTGCTTTATCGATCGCTTATGTGGGCTTTGAAAATTTATTTCCGCGCTTTGCAGTTTCGCGACGTTGGACGATTAGTTTTCTGTTTGGCTTAGTTCACGGCTTTGGATTTTCATCCGTGCTGAAAGAGATAGGACTGCCCAAAGACAGTCTGTTGTTATCGCTGTTGAATTTCAACCTGGGTGTTGAAGCAGGCCAGCTGGTTGCAGTGCTGGTTATTGTGCCGCTGCTGATACAACTGCGCAAAACTCGATGGGAAGAAAAAACTATACGCGCGTTATCGGCGATCGTACTGGTCGTGGGGCTGGCGCTGTTTGTAGAGCGTGTGGTCGTTGGCGGGTAGTTCAATCGCCGGTTAAAGCTCCAACGAATCTCCGCACACGCTTAGAAGCATCAAACTTCCTGTGACCAAGGCGGCAGCAGATCACTGACTCTCGCTTGATCGCAAATAGCCCAGATATCCTTCATCGAGGTATTCATTTCAGCAGCCGTCGCAGCGCCCGCAAATTCTGCCAACTCAATCGCCTTGGCTTCTAGCTCGGGACGACTGAGCGTATTACCCGGATCGCCCTTAGGCTCATCAACGCGACCGTGCAATTCGCGGCCATCGGTAGTCTTGACGGTTACCTTACCTATCCAACGTACGGGATACGCACCGTCGACTTCTTGATCCAGCACCATGCTGACACGATCACAAAACTCACCGACTTCTTTATCGCGATAACTTTGATCAAACTCGCGCACACCCGCCTTGCCATGAACTGCCAGCAAACCTAATACAGTCCCCATAGAAAACTTGGCCTGATGTGTGGTGCTGGGGTTAACTACTGGCCCCAACACATCAATCGCACCCTGATGCACATGGGTGATGACTTGCGCAATGTGATCTGCTTTTAAATCATGCGCTTTCATGACCTGTTGCAAGGCATCGCCCGCAGGGTGCGTGTGACGGCATGAAGCGTGAAATTTGAACGAGGTCTCAATAGTGGCCCAACGCTCACCCAGACGATCCGTCAAGCAAGTAGGATTGGCATCATCCGACATACCAGCAGCCATGCCTTTGCTACCTTCAAGGATTTGCTTGGCGCCGCTAAAACCTTTTTCAGCTAACAGCGCCGCAAGCAAGCCATCCGATGCAGCCTTAGCCGTGTGCAGCTGTTTAGAATTTGCAGCGTCTTTTAAAAATTCCCACAAACCAGCCGCCTGTGTACCGGCCGAACCGATCGCGTGCAGCATTTTTTCTGGGCTAAGATTAATTAAGCGCCCCACAGCAACCGCTGCTGCCACCGTGCCGACTGTGCCGGTGGTATGAAAAATTTTGTAGTGCGAGCGGCCCAGAAATTCGCCTATGCGAATACCCGCTTCATAGCCTGCGACTGCCGCTGTCATTAAATCTTTACCGCTGCAACCGCGATCTTGTGCCACAGCTAAAACTGCGGGAAAAATCACTGCTGCAGGATGAAACACCGAACCGTTATGAACATCATCTTGCTCAATAAAATGTGACGACGCGCCATTGACCATAGCGGCAAACAAAGGCGAGGTCTTGCGACGAGAAATCAAAACTTCTGACCGTCCTTCCATTGGGCCCATTTCACGTGCAATGGCTTCAATCGCTTGCACAGGGCGTCCAACTTTACCCGCCAAAGCCGAACCAAACCAATCAAGAAACAAGTCCTCGGTACGACGCATCACCGGCGCGGGGATATGGTCGAACTCGAGTTCAGCAACGAAGTGAGCGAGCTGAGAGCTGGGAGTGACGTTTGTTTTCATACAGAGCTCCTAGAACGAGCGCGGCATACCGAGAATATGCTCAGCCACGTAAGAGAGAATCAAATTGGTAGAAATAGGTGCAACTTGATACAGACGTGTTTCACGGAATTTACGCTCAACATCGTATTCAGAAGCAAAGCCGAAACCACCGTGATATTGCAGGCAGGCGTTAGCGGCTTCCCATGAGGCATCGGCGGCCAGCATCTTGGCCATATTCGCTTCAGCACCACAAGGCTGACCGGCATCGAATAATTCACAGGCTTTGTAGCGCATCAGACTGGCTGCTTCGATATTCACAAAGGCTTTTGCAATCGGAAATTGCACGCCTTGATTTTGACCGATAGGTCGACCAAACACGATGCGTTCGTTGACGTACTTAGTCACCTTATCGATAAACCAGTAGCCATCACCTATGCACTCAGCGGCAATTAAGGCGCGCTCTGCATTTAAGCCATCGAGAATATATTTAAAGCCCTTACCTTCTTCGCCGATTAAATTTTCAACTGGGATTTCTAAATTCTCGAAAAACAGTTCATTGGTTTCGTGATTCACCATATTGCGAATCGGACGAACGGTCATACCATTGCCGATAGCTGTGCGTAAATCCACGATAAAAATCGACATACCTTCGGATTTTTTCGTAACTTCTGCTAATGGCGTTGTGCGCGCCAGCAGAATCATCAAATCAGAATGTTGAATACGGCTAATCCAAACTTTTTGACCATTAACTACATAGCGATCGCCTTGTTTTACAGCGGTCGTTTTAATTTTTGTTGTGTCAGTACCCGTCGAAGGCTCCGTCACGCCCATTGATTGCAGACGCAATTCACCACTAGCAATCTTGGGTAGATAAAAATCTTTTTGTACTTTTGAGCCGTGGCGTAATAACGTGCCCATGTTGTACATCTGTCCGTGACAGGCACCTGAATTACCACCGCAACGATTGATTTCTTCCATGATGACGGAAGCTTCAACCATACCTAAGCCCGAACCACCGTACTCGACCGGAATCAAGGCCGCTAACCAACCAGCCTTCGTCAATGCTTCTACAAAAGTTTCGGGATAAGCGCGCTCATCGTCAACGTGACGGAAATACTCTGCGGGAAACTGTAAACATAAATCGCGAATCGCATCGCGAATGTCTTGGTGTATTGGCTGCGACATGAATAATCCTGTTTGAACGTGCATAAAGTACACGTGTTGCTTAGCAGCAGACACAGAATGAAGTGTGAACCATCCCGCAGTCAGGAACAATTCAGGAATTTATAACTAGGACTTGAAAGGGAATTAACCCTACTCGTAAGTTCTACGTCAGTCAGGCAGCCACTGTCGTTTCAGCCACCAGCAACTCGACTAATTCACGCGCAAATGCAGGTAACGCCTGCAGATTTCTTACACAGACCTGCATCTTACGAACGGCCCATTCATCCGTTAGCTCTACCATACGGATATTCATCGTCTTCGCATGCCGACTAGCCGATGAAAACGGTACTACGCCAATACCAACATTCGATTCAATCATGCGACAAGCTGTTTCAAAATTCCCTACTTGAATACGAATCTTGATCGGGCGATTTAATTCATTCGCTGCTTGTGCCAAAAACGCATGAATCGCACTGGCTTCAATCATGCCAACAAAATCATGGGTGAGTGCCTCAGAAAAATCGATACGACCACGGTTTGCAAGTACATGCGCTTCTGAAGTTACGAGTACCAGACGATCTTCGCTTAAGGCTAAGGTTTCTAAACCATCGGTACGGACATTGCCCGCCACAATACCCACATCAACTTTACCTTCAGACACTGCCCGTACGATGTCGTGCGAGAGTCTCTCTTTCAGGTCCACATTCACATCAGGATGAGAGGCCAAAAATTTGGGTAGTAAGGTTGGTAGTAATTCAGCCATTGCGCTCGTATTGGCAAAAATACGTACATGGCCTCGAGTGCCTTTGACGTATTCAGATAAATCAGCGCGTAAATCCCCCAGCTGCTGAAGCACCAATCGCGCATGATGCATAAAGGCTTGGCCGGGTGGAGTCAAGGTAACGCCTTGACTGGTGCGATACAGCAGCTTGACGCCGAGTCCCTCTTCCAAATTTTTGATACGTATTGAAGCTGCTGGTAATGACATGTGCGAACGTTCCGCACCGCGGGTCAGGCTATTCGCCTCAGCAATGTTCACGAAAAGTTTGATGTCAGGAAGATCGAAATGCGCAGCCATGATGGTTATCCAAAAATAGGGAAAGTCTTAAAATCACCCGACAGCAAATTTTTGCTATTGGCATGTTGCAGCCAGCCTTCTATCAAGGTGGCATACACCCTACGAAAATCAGTGGTGTACTTCAGGTTACCACCCTCGTCTAAATCAGTGAGTGAGGGTATGTCGCCATAATGCCCCCCTTTAACGGGTTTGCCAATCACATACATATGATTGGCTGTGCCGTGATCAGTACCCAAACTCGTGTTCTCTGAAGCGCGGCGACCAAATTCTGAAAATACAAGCAGGGTCACATCATCAGCACGGCCTATGCGCTCGAGATCTTTCATGAAACCGGCTACCGCATCAGAGACATACGTCAATAATCGTTGATGCTGTTCTGACTGCTGTACGTGCGTATCAAATGCATTGTGGCGGTAGCCCACGTAATACAGTCGCGTTGGCAAATCGGCCTTGATCATCGCAGCCACTTTAGTCAGATCAACTGGCACGATGCCGTAATCCACCGGTGTTTTGTAATTCTCCCAAGCCGCACGAACTAAACCCGATGCCTGCCGTGCGCTATCAGCTACGCTATGCAAAAAATTTTGCGAAGGATTCGCAGCATTGACTTGCATTCCATTGTCTAGCAAAGCGCGGCTTTGCAGTAAGCCTTTGCGTGTAAAACGATCCGGGTCATCAAATACAACCGGTACATGATTCGCAGCACGTACGGCCAGCGATTGACGCTCGTCAATATTGACTAAAAAATTCGGTGTCAGCTGAGGATCGATCGCATCCGCTACTCTACCCAACCAACCATACGGCTCGCCGCCATTCGGGACGCCGGTATGCCAATACGCCATCGAAGTGAAATGAGAAAACGAAGGCTGAGCGTAGCCACAACCGTGCATGACCGCCATACGGCCATCTTTAAACAATTGCTCAAAGCCTGACATGCCGGGGCTAAATCCAAAATGATCATCAATCTTACGTACCTTATTGGCTTTAATGCCAATCTTAGGACGCAAGCGATAGTAGGCATCATCCGCATAAGGCACGAGCGTATTCAATCCATCGTTTGCGCCCGAGAGTTCCATCACGACGAGAATACGACGCGACGCGTCCGTTTGTGCTGCTTGCGCGGGTAACCATGGCATTCCAGCTGATAGCCCTGCACCGGCTAAGGCAGAGAGTAGTTGACGACGCGTCAAATTAGTGTGGTGGTCTGACATAGCTTTATCCTAATTGGTAATCCGGCAGGGACAGAATCACATGCAGCGCGTTTCGCAGCGCATCTTCCATGTAGCTGTCAGCTGCTTTTAAATCGTTAGTTCCGAGATCGGAAGCTAATAGCTCACCGATTTTTTTCCGCAGTTCTGTGCTCACAGGCGTAGTCAAGAAACGAACCAGTAAATGATCCACCGCATCTTGCGCTGTCTTACAGCCCGCGGCACGCACCATGCCCGACACGTCTAACTGCGCAGTTGTACGAGCGATAGGTTTAACTTTTTCAATCGCCTTACGCCATGCGTGATAACTCGCTAAACGTGTATTGAAATCTTCGTCACGATCAGCCTGCATAGACATCGAGCTCAACTCTTTGCCATCAGGTTTGGTGGCTGTGGTGACATCTTTACCCATCGATAGTTGCTCAGCAACCGAGATAATTTGATATTGACTGCCGGGTACACGATCGCCAGCAACAAAATCAATCTGAGGGAAGACGGTGTCATAGATAAAATTTCCCCGCACAAGTAATAGGCCCGGCGTAATCCAACTTTTACCACTGGCCCATCCAGCGACATTCGGTGGAAACATCAATTTCTGTCCCATCGAGTCGGTTAGTTCATTGAAGTCGGGAATACCAGGCACTTCTTTCAAACCCATTTTTCGGTATGTAGAAATGACCAACTCAACGGGGGATTTAATATGCGTTGCTACAGCTTCATTGCTGTAAAAATCATGTGAGTTAAATATGGTCTCTAAAAATGGAGCAATCTCGTAGCGAGAATCTCGTAATAATTTACCCAATTTCACACGCAATTCTGGAGATACATCATCGCGAACGAAAAAGCGGTAAAGCTTGGTTGCGACAAATTCAGCGGTTACAGGTTGCGCCAAAATGATGTCAATCACTTGTACGCCATCAAAATTTCCGCTGCGGCCCAATACTTTTTTTACATCGGCATCATGCTGAGCTGGATTAACTACAAAATCCAGACCACGATAATTCCAACCAGTGAAAGCACGCGCAGCTTCTCGAATATCTTCCTCGGTGTAATTACCCACGCCCATGGTGAATAGCTCCATGATCTCGCGGGCAAAATTTTCGTTCGGTGCACCTTTAATGTTTACTGCAGCATCCAAGTAAGCCAGCATCGCAGGATCTTTGGCGACACCGATTAGCAAGTCACGAAAATTACCGGTCGCCTTCGCTCTAAACAATTCGTTTTGCTTGAGCATTTTGCGATAGTCACGCACTTTCTCATCGCCCGTAGCGAAGTGTCCATGCCAAAAGAGCGTCATTTTTTCTTCTAGCGGACGGCGGGTGGTCAACATACGATTGGCCCACCAGTAGCCTATGCGCTGACTTTCTAATTTACTGGCACGTAGCCAGTACAAATAACGATCGGCCACCTGTTGAATACGGCGATTTCCATCAGGCTTAACCTTCACACCGAGTGATTCACCCGTGTCGCGCGCTAATTCAGTAGCTGCGGGACGAGATGTGGCAAAGGGTTCTAAGCCCGCATCAAAGGCGCCGGAGTGTTCAAACGATGGTTGCGGATTGGCTATACGCTGATAACGCACCAAACGACGCACCGCTTGGCTAGGCGAGAGTTTGGCAAATTCGTTAATTTCATCCGGTGTGGCCCCAAAGCCAGTGCGCTCCAACAGATGTGCCGCACGATCACGATTCCACTCTGCTTGGTTAATAGGGCTCAGATCATTGGTCCAGCTAGTGGGCGCTGCCAGTGCCACCGAGCTCAGACAGGTCGTGAATGCCACCGCTACTACTCTACTTACACTGTGGCGATAAGCTCCTGCTTTAACAAGATCAGTAATACCGCGCGAAAAGGGGAAAGGGATGTTAGAGCCAGTAGTCACAATGATATGGCCGCCTGTAAGCGGCAGAAAGGTGAGCAAAGAATAAGCTGTCTAGTCTAAGTAGACCGACCGGTCATTGCAATCAGGCATTTCATGAATTGATCGAATACATCGACTCTAAACGTCCAATGATCTTAAATTTTAAATAACTAATTACAGCATCGGTGCGTCTTCCATTCAAATCTGCTTACCACCGCCGTGCAGAATCAAACGAAATCGCGCACAATCGCGCTCAGGACAATAACAACATCCCTTTGCGCCAAAGGAGCTACCCATGAAATTAAAAAATTCTATTCGTGCTTTGCTAGCAACAGCCGTGATTTGTTCAATAACGGTTGTCGGATTAGTAAGTGCCGAAGATACCGATAAAGCACTGCTTGAACGAGCAAAAAGCCTCTTTAAGCCGCTGCCTGATACAGCTCGGGTCGACGACTATCCTCACTCGGCAGCTCGTGCTGAATTAGGCAAAGCCTTATTTTTTGAAACGCGCGTCTCGACGGATGGACGGATGAGCTGTGCTGCTTGTCACAATCCGACTTACCATGGTGCAGATTCGCTGTCCCTGTCTGTCGGTTTGCACGGAAAAAAATTACCACGCAACGCACCAACTGTTTTCAACACCTCGTTGCTCATCGCGCAGCATTACGGCGGTAATCGGATGACGGTAGAAGAACAGGCGATGAAAGCTCTACTCAGCCCACACGCTTACGGCAATAAAGATTATGCCGAGGCTGAGGCAAAACTTAAAACCTTGGGGTATACAAAAAAATTCGAGGAAGCCTTCCCTAATGAAAAAGATCCCGTTAATGCTGAAAACTGGGCTGCAGCAATCGGCTCCTTTGAGCGTACGCTGCTAACTCCCGCTCCATTTGATAAATACCTCAAAGGTGATCAACGCGCTATCAGCAAAGAAGCCAAAATCGGCTTAGATAAATTCATGAGTGTGGGATGTGCTGGCTGCCACAGTGGAACGACCGTTGGCGGTCAAAGCTTTCAAAAATTTGGTTTGACTGAAGACTACTGGCTAGCAACCGGTAGCAAAGAACAAGAATTGCTTAAAGGCCGCGATAAAGGCAAGTGGCACGACACACAAAAACCAGAAGATATGTTTATCTTCAAAGTGCCTCAATTACGCAATGTCGCCATGACTCCACCCTACTTTCACGATGGCTCGGTCGCAAAGCTCGACGATGCTGTTCGTGTTATGGGGCGACTGCAGCTGGGTAAACAATTGAGTGACGATGATGTTAAACACATCGTCGCATTTTTGCAGACATTGACAGGTGATGTACCTGCACAATTTGCGAAAGCCCCTGCTTTGCCTGTTGCGCCCTATTCAAACTAAATTTTTCAGCAGATGAGATGGTTCTTTCTATCGATCGGCGTTGGGTTGTTAATCAACTCAACGCTATCGATAGCTTTTGAGCGGTCTGATGGAGTTACTGTACGCTGCGAAATCGAACGTCTGGGCCAACAACACGCTGTCGAAGAGATCTGGTTAGGCCATGGGGACCAAGGCGATCGTCACCCCGAACTAGGTGGCGCGGCCGCCGTGGTCAGACCTAATGAGCAAGGTTTGCCAGTGATTTTTTTTGATTCAGTCGTTTTTAAAGCAATGCTGGAAAAAGATCCGCACATGTCGGATTTTATTTTTTATCATGAATGCGCGCATGCTCAAGATGAGCGGCGTAATGAAATCGAAGCTAATTGCGAAGCGTATCTCGAACTCGATAAGCTCGGCATGTTAACTGTTGAGCGTATCCTAGCGCTAGCGACTACCCATACCAAAATGCGCCGCTTACCCTCACGCTATGGCGGAAGTGGTGAGGTATTTTGGGAAAGAACAATGGCGTGTGTAAACAATCGCACAGAAAATTCTGCAGTACGCTAGAGACTCAACTTAGTGCGCTAATTCCATCGCTGGACAAATATCCGCACCATCCTCAGGCACTTTGTCAGTAAAAAGGCGCTTGATTGGAACCCACACCACCGATGTTGCAAATCGAACGATAGTCTCCAACATATCTCCTGGGTTTGGCCCGATAGAAAATTTATCGAAGCTGCCTTTTACTTCGAGCGGTGTTGCCAGACTCAGAAACTGTGCTGTCTTTGCCTGCGGCTGTAGTCGCATATGCAAGGTCTCTTTCGCCAGATCGATATCGGTAGTGCCAGCTACGCGTACTTTGGTGGTATCAATCACAAACTGACGTTGACTCAATTTCCCATCGGCTAGCGTAAATCGCCCGATTGCACAGTTCACTTTTGATTGATTTTTGGGATCAATGGTCGGCAACAAAGCAACCAATAAATTCACAGCCCATAAATCGACCATGTCAGCTTTCATCTCTTTAGGCCACACTAAAAAATCAAGTGTGCCACTGCCATGCTTGATGACGTCTGACAATCGTTGCGATTGCGAGTGAACATCGACATGAAGATTAAATCGACCATCTATATCGGCCTCAGGCTTAAACCGGCGCGCAATGACACCGTAATCAAATTTATCGACATCGATTTTTAAATCCGTCCTTACATCTCGCTCACCCGGCTCATAGGTCAATTGTGCATCAGCCGTGCCCCCTGGCATGGCGACGCTGACTGGACCAATTACAGCCCGACCATTTGCTAGAGTCGCTTCCAGTTTGCCACTGCCTAATCGGTCTTTACCCGCGATCACACGATCTACTCGCACTGTTAACAAGGCATTCATTGATCGCAAGGTTTGCGCACTCAACACGCTTTGTAGCTGATCACTAGTATCGGACGCTTTTTTACGCAAGGTTTCTGATGATTCAGATTTTTTTTCTGTCGTGTTTGATACGTTGGCTTTTACTTGCGTCGCTGACCAACCTTCCAATGGAAAATCGTCTAGTTGAATCTGCGGTGCTGCTAGATTTAACGTTAGCTTAGATGGTTTAACGCTTGTGTCCAATAAGCCTTGCCCTTGTAGTGAGCTACTTCCCATCGTTAAATTTAATCCATCAAGCTTATAAGCGTTTGCTGATAAATGAAAAGTCCCTTCAGCCGACCATGGACCCCAAGGCGGCATGGATAGGTGCATCAGTCGATTCATGCTGTCTAAGCGATCACCTGAAGCAGAGAGTTGTAAGTCCAGGTCGCGCTCCTCGAGATTTCGGTTCAGCGTTCCTTTCAGTGCTAATTGACTATTAGCTGCCGACACAGCAAATGAAAATGGCACGCGCGCACGAGGGTTGAGTAATTCTTTGGCGGTAGCGCTACGAATAGTTAACTCAACTGGAGTATCTTGCACATCACCCTTGAGCGTGAGCGTAAGAGGTTGTGCGGGTGACGCATTCAGGCTACCTTGGCTTAGCTGAATATTTACTAACGTTTTTTGATTTTGATCTAGCCATTTCAATTTGCCACCACTAACCTCTCCCACTAGTTGAGCATTAGCGATGAAGTTTGCTAACTGGCTGGAATGACTGTCAAGGTAAAGTGAAAAGCCATCAGCGGTGAAGTCCAGTCCTTGCGATAGTTTTAAATCACGAGCGATCCGACCGGCATCGAGATTTTTTGTAAACAACCATAATTGCGCATGGGGTTCGCTACTACGAGTATCAATCATCACGGCGCCATCAAAACGCTGATTTCCAAGCTCTGCAAAAAACGGTGCGCTTGCCATGAATCCATTGCGTAACTGAGCGTCGAAACCTATACGATTAACAGCGACTGATGAGGTTTTAATATTTGCGATACTTACCCTGATATCAGCATCATCAAGAATCAGTTGACGTGGCAAAATCGGAATGTCGAATGCTGATGAACTAGTCTTAGCTGACTTGGAAGGCGCAATCAGAGTATCCAACTCGGCCGCATCCAACTGCGCCACATCAAGTGTCAATCTATAAAAGGGCTTTCCCTTTAGCTGGCGCCGTTCTAAATCTGCATGCGCACTACTATTACCTGCTTGCAGTACCAAATCAGAAAGTTTCCAATGGTCTTTGCTTGCATTAACGCGCCCAGCCAGTGCTAGTGCTGCACGAGCTTCATTACGCAAGCCCAACCAAACAGCAACATCACCTGCATGCTCTGCGCCTAAACTAAATGACAAATACGCCTCGCCTTTAGCCGCATTGATAACGCTCGCTACATGCGCGGCAAATCCACGTGAAAATGCGGTAAGCGTGAAATCAGAAATACCACTTTGCATGGCCGATTGCAGATCACTACCAGTGAGTTTTGCATCTAGCGACTTACCTAACAGCGTTCCATTGAGGCTTCCTTGCAGCGCTTGTCCGGCAGGCAAACGGATCTTTAAACGCTGAATTCGAAATGCAACAGGCTTGCCACCTTGAAGATTTCCATAACTGAGTTGGCTATCTTGCAGATCTAGTTGTAATGCCAAGGCTTTCATGAGTGATGCGCCATCTCGGCCTTGCGAATCAAGTTGAATGCGTAAACGTCCTGACTGCCCTTCAATTCCAGAAATACCCGTTAGTAGTTTTGCGAGTCCGCCAGCATTAGCTTGTTCACTAACAATACCTAATTGGAATGAGGGCATCTGCGTTGAGACATCGGCCTTTAATTCAGCTTTGACTAGCACTCCCTCTACACGCGCACTTAACGGCATGGTGAATTTTCCCTGCTCTAGTTTGATGGCTAAGCTAGCCTGACGAATATCACCCGGCAAACTAATCCACTGATCAACGGCGAGACTTAGATCAACATCTTGATTGTTCAGCGCTTGCAA